>Ga0335398_10008422_pt1 | contig 12227 bp, 20 predicted proteins | sample BON03_FD_205742 | JGI IMG/M metagenome (GOLD analysis project Ga0335398, IMG submission 205742) | Freshwater microbial communities from Lake Bonney liftoff mats and glacier meltwater in Antarctica - BON-03 (spades assembly) (version 2) | ecosystem: Environmental > Aquatic > Freshwater > Ice >...
ACAACAAAAACAACAACAACAAAAACAACAACAACAACAACAACAACAACAACAACAACAACAACAACAACAACAACAACAACAACAACAACAACAACGACAACGACGACGACGACAGACACGGACGATAAATGCACGCACGCACATAACAAAACGAAAACGGAAAGGAAAGGAAACAAAAAAAAAAGGAAGACGAGCTACAAGAAGCACACAACAAATAAGATTGATTTGCCCCCGTTTTATCAATTTTCTTTCTTTTGTTGATATATGTACTCGCTTCTTCAGATACCACATATGCACGCCTTCTCACCTTTTTCTCAGATACCACATATGCATGCCTTCTCACTTTTTTCTGTTGTGTCTTTTGTGCTCTTTTGTGCTCCTGTGCCACATATGCACAATCTTCATTTCTCACCGTCCCACCCATTCTTCTTCCCTCGAACTCATTCCTCTCTCTCTTCTACCTCCCTCCCTCTTTCTTCTTACACCGTCGTCTTCTGTCGCTTCTTTCCCCCCCCTCCTCCTCCCCGTCCCTGCCGCCACTGCCAAGGCTTACTCACATGCTTAATCTCCAAACCCGAAAACATTAACGGTGCCTCCTGCCACGCTCCTTTACCCTCCATCTCATCTTTATTTCATCGTTTTCTGTCGCTTCTTCACCCCCCCTCCTCCTCCCCGTCCCTGCCGCCACGGCCAAGGCTTACTCACATGCTTATTCTCCAACACCGAAAACCTTAACGGTGCCTCCTGCCACGCCCCCGCATATCCAATCCCAATCCTCGGAGAAGCCACCAACTGAGACGCAGGCACATGTTCTCCTCTCTCTAAAAACAAGGTCTCTCCTTCTATTAAATCTAGTCCACTCATTAAGTGATCCAAGGCTAAGGCATGACATAACCGCCCAGGACCCGCACATAAGTCCGCTAAGAACTTCTGTCTTTCTGTTTCAGTCAAATCTTCTGCGCGTGGTAGTACTGCTGGTGGTGTTTTATTGCTACCTCGGAGCGCGCGTGCCGTCAACCGATTTTGCAGCATGTGCTCTATCCCTTCCTCAGGCTCAAGGGCTCGAATCAAGACACCCACCGGGTCCTCCGCTTCGGAGGCGATGACATTTAAGCAGGAGCAGGCATGCTGTGTATGTCAAGAAGAAATGAAAAAGGACAGAGTTAGCTACAAACTCAATCCTCTACTTCCTCCCTCCCTCCTCCCTCTTTTTCACTCACCATATGATAAATATACGCCACCCCCCCTGCCTCAAACATAGGAGCAAGCCTTGGCGTCCTCTTCCCACCATAGCTATGCGCCCCCTTATCATGACTGCCCAAATAACTCTCCACCTCCACAATCTTCCCACTTAAACGCGTGCCGCACGGCAGCACACGCACTAACCTCGCACCTACTAACCAACGGGCAGTGCTCAAGGCGTCACTTCGAAAGCTTTCTGGGGTCCCGACACGATGACCCGCCGTCTTATCACATTTAATGACGGGTAAACGGTGGGCTTCGTAGGCAATGGCGGTCTCGACGTGCTGGCTCACTTGTTGCAACACGACCGTGGCGGGCAGAGGGGCGCTGTCCACGTACGGCGGCAGCAGCAAGGAGGGCAGGCGGGTGGGAGTCGTGGTAATGGTGGTGCTGCTGCTGGTTGTGGTGCTCAGACTGACGAGGGAGGATGTAGCAGCCGCAGTTTCATTTTTCGTGGGCGTCGTGGCGATGGTGGTGGTGGTGGTCATGCGGTCGGTCTTGGTGCTGCTGAGGACTAGAGGGGGAGAGGAGGTCGATGCTGCTGCGTTTTGGTCGTCGTCCTTGACCGTCGCTTCCCCTTTTGCTATGGCTGCCAGGCCCTGGCGTCTAGTGGACGATGTCAGCGTTGTCGTTGTCGAGGTGGCAAAGGCCTTGGCGTGGCCGCGCATGATGAATGAAAGAGACGAGGTGGAGGAGGCTGGGGGATGGGGAGGCTGGAAGGCTGCTGTCTTGTGCAGGCAGCAAGAGGAGACCCAGGCCCAGGCCAGCAGCAAGAAAAGGGTACAGAAGGCGCTCGTCGTCGTCGTCGTGATCCTGTGGTTGTGTTTGTGCGCCTATGTGGTTAGAATTGCGAATTGGGAGGGCATGCATTTGACCTCCCCTCCCCTCTCCATCTTCCTTGCTGGCCCACACTAATTCAAGCCACCCTCCTGACCACCCACACCGCACACACTCCACCACACAAAAGACAGGCACCGCTGCATATAGTTCGAGGACAGGACGCCCAAAGGCCTGCATATGGTTGGTTAGTTGCTGCATGGAGCATCGACTTAGCCTAGAGACGCCGCCGCGCAACTCTCACCACCGCCTTCGCCTCGCTTCAGCCTCGTACCCCTCCTACCTGGTACTAGCAACCATGCTGTCCTTGTCAAGCTTATGCAGCGGGAGCTCCCGCATCGTGGCCGTGACCACGGCAAGACGTGGCGGCGCCTTTGCCAGGGGTTCTGTCCTCTCCAGCAGCAGCAGCACCATCAGCCACCCAAGATCTTGCTCATCCTTCATCCGAGCATTCCCCTCCTCCTCCCCGACGCACCAGCACCTGCAGCAGCAGCGTCGACCTCAATCCATCCTGGTGCGACACAGCAGCCAAGCCCAATCCTCGTCCTCTGCCGTGGAGGGAAGCCCGGCCCCAGTGGAAGCCGCCGCCGATGCTGCTACTGCTGCTAGTGCGGTGGCTGGTGAGGCCTCCCCCTCTCCTATGCTGGCCCCCAAGCGAGCTCGGCCGCGCCGGACCGTCACGGGTGGACTCAAAAACTTGCCCGTGTGCCCGCCGGCTAATGAGTTGTTGAACCGGGCGTTGCGGATATCCAAGTGGTTGAAGGTGCGTTGGTGGAAAGGGTGGGGTGGAAGGGGGGGAGGGAATGGTGGGAGGGAGGAAGAAGCATAGGTGGATCAGTCTTAACCATACACCCTCCCTCCTTTCTTTCCACAAACTGAAAGATCGACGAAGAGAAAGTCAAGAACCAACGTCTGCGGGCCCGCAAGCTGGGCGCCCTCCAACTTGACACCCTCACCAAAGGCATTTCCAAACCCCTCAAAGAAACACTGAAAGCGTATGAATACGAGCTAGCAGTCCTTCACCCCTTTGAAGCCACTCTCGCCGATCTCACCGTTCGCGCCCGTGCCAAGCAAGGCCACCAAACCCTCCCCGAGGTCCTTTACGCAGTAAACGAACTGCGAAAATCAGTCTTAGAAACAGGCAAGCATTACGCAGGGGCCGCCAAGAATGCCAGCAGCAAAGCAGAGGCGATCGCCCTAACCGAAGAAGGGTTCCGAGAAGTAGAAAACCTCGTTCTAGGCAACTCAGAAGTGGTGCTTAATTTAATCGAAGTGCAGAAAGCTCTTAGAAAAATCCCCATTGTCCAACTAGGAACCCCGACGGTGGTTTTGGTCGGAGCACCAAATGTAGGGAAGAGTAGTATTGTTCGGGCTATTTCTTCTGGTACGCCTGAAGTGAATAATTATCCTTTTACCACACGAGGGATGACGTTAGGGCATGTGACTTATGATGATTGGGCGAGTGAGAAGTGCCAGGTGATGGATACCCCTGGAGTGTTGAACCGGCCGGATGGGGAGCGGAATGAGATGGAAGCTCTCACTTTAGCCTCAATGCAGCACCTCCCTACAGCAGTAATGTTCGTCTTGGACCTAACAGGGAACTCAGGGGCCTTGTCCTCGATTGAAAATCAGATTCAAATTCGAAATGACTTGCGGGCGAGGTTTCCGAAGAGGCCCTGGGTTGATGTCATTTCCAAGGCGGATTTACCGATGGATGAGAATGACCCTGCGGTGGCCCGCGCGCCGGAGGGGGCAATAAGGGTGTCAACAGAAGATGGGACGGGTTTGGTAGAGTTGGAGGCGAGGGTGAGAGAGATACTGGGGGACGTGAGGGAGGTCTTGGCGGTGATTGGATTGAGGGAGAAGGAGGAGGCGATGGGGGCTGGGGGGTTGGAGGGAGGAGGGGCAAGGTAAGAGGCATGAGAAAAAGATGAAGAAAGAAAGAAAAAGTACCCTGCTATAAGCAAGATATTATTAAGCGTTGCGTTTTTATTGTTTGTGCCTTCCTTACTAACTTTCACTCATTTTCTTGCTTGTTGCGCTGCTTGCTTGGCTTTCGTGGCAGCTCCTGCTCCTGCTCCTGCTCCTCCTTCCACCATCTCTGACGGCGGCTGCACTGGTGGTTCGTTCAATGCATTCGACCATGTCCCACCCGCATTACCAATCACCCGTTCTGCTTCTTCTTCTTCTGTCTCTCCTCCCTCCACCGCTCCCGCACCCGCGAGTCGTCGTCGATTGTTGAGGTAGAAACGCCACTGCAGCAATTGCTGGTCTTGCAAGAAATCCTTGTACTGCACCCGTCCAACCTCTCGTCGTACCTCCGCTCGTCCCAACAGCTCTAGGATAGCCAAGGCCTGGGGATACACCAAGAATCGGGCGTATTCGGGTCGGCGCCAGTAGCTGAGGTAGCGTAGAAAGGCCACAAAGGCCGGGTCGTCTAGGTATTTGTTGAGGGCGAGCCAATGCAAGTAGTCGGCGTTGGCCAGGCACTGCACGAACTCCAGCTCGAGGATGAAGCGGGTCTCGTCGTCGGGCAGGGCGTGGTGGTGTTGTTGGGGTGGTGCTGCTGCTGCTTTGGTGGTGCTGGGTTTGGAAGGAGGAGGCGGAGGCTGCATCATGATGACACCGTAGAACAAGTCGAAGCGAGTCTGTGCCGTGTGTGTTGTATGTGTTGTGGAAAGCAGGCGATGTGAGCGAACGAGGTAGGTCTAGCCAATGCACTTTAATAAATCCTTCATAGGAGGCCGTGGTAACGAGGCAAACGAGATGTGGGTGTCACCGACCGAGTAAAATTAAAAACACTCTGCTTCGTGCAATTTCAAATCGCCAAAATCAACGGCTACTTCGGCGTTAGACAAGTTCTCTGTGACTCTTTCAATGCCCTCGAAATTTGTGAGCAGGCGAGGGCAATCCCTCAATGCCCAGTCAGACATAAGGAACAGAGCATCACAAACATGCTTCTCGACGGTTCTGCGAATATTTCTAATTTTGGAGTGAAGCCTTGATTACAAGCGGTGGCTCGGCTTCTGAACCGCGTTGTGTGTCTCTCTCTGAGCCCGTTTGAAAGCTTCTCCCATTGTAATGGTCTTTCTCGAAGGTGTTTTGGAGGGGATTGAGCAGCGAACCGAAGGGTTGCCGCCTAGCGTGCAAGTTCGCTTGTTTCATCGATGGTTTTGTCGTTTGCCCTATCAATACACCACGCTCTTTTGCGACGCACTTGTCTTGCTGTCTTGCTGGCACCATCGCCTGCACGTGGACCTCGTTAGGAATTCACCTCACACCAGCTCCAATTGTCGACATGCTGCTCTTCAGCCCTGCTCTACTCGCGCTGCGGCCGCTTGTTGTATTCCTTAGTTTCTACCACTCGGTACACGTGAGGCAGGCAGCAGATGACCGACCCCCCCCCACACAGTCAGACGCCCACTCCTACAACCCAAGCCACACGCACGGACATGGACACTTGCCACAACTCAATCACACACTCACCAAGGCATATTCCTACACACATATTTACAGCAAGCAACGACCACACACCCCACCACCAAAGTCTACCACACCAGATGGCCGCCTCTGGAAGCCTGCGCATGGCCCTGGGCCACCGCGCCATGGCCAAGAAGTTCAACGACACACAAGCCCCCATCGTTCAGCCGGAGCCCGTCAGCCCCGAGGTAAATAGCGCAAGTCGGGAGGAGGAGAGGAAGGGGAGGGAGACGCAAGGGGCATGGCAAGTCTTCATGTATGTATGTACGGCCCCTGCGTGAGCCTTCTGGAAAGCAGGACGGCGCTCACGTGGTCGTGGACTTGTCCAGGTGCCGCTGCGTAAGGCGGGCGTGCGCGAGGTGGGTTGGACGGGATGGTCAGCCTGGGCAAGGGACCTCCGTCCCGCTTTACATGTGTATGTACCCAGACGACCCCGCACTGAGGTGGTCCGTATGGACCAGTCATGAACGGCGAAGCGGGCGCCGTCCAGCCGTTGAAGCTGAAAGCAATCAATGTATTTGTGTTTCTCTTAGCGTGGTTTGCTGTCTGGCGGGACGACAGTCCTCCACCATCAGAAATATGACTCAGCACCCACCAGCACACACTCAACACTTACTCACCCTCCCTCCCCTTCTCCCTTCTCTCTCCACAGGCCACTCGCGCCAAGGAAGGCACCGGCCCCGGCGGGCACCCCCTTCCCACACACCAACGCCGTCGCTCCAGCCTCACCGCCGAATCGAGCTTGCAAATGGCCGAAGAAATGATCATCCTCGAACGAGACGCCGCAGAGCAAGAGGAAGCCTACGCAGCCGTCCGAGCCGCCTCCAGCGGCATGACCGGGATGGCTGCCTTTACCAGTGGTAATACCAGCGTGGCCTCCCCCTCTTCCTCCACCTCTTCTTGCTGTGCGTTTTCCTCTTCCTCTGCCTTTTGCTCTTCTTCTGCTTACTCGAGCGCGACCAGCAGCCGCACGCACAGCAGGAACAGCCACTGCTGCGATGACTCGTCGCGGGCCTCCCCGGCCTTGCCTGAGCTGCCGTCGTTTTTGGACGCGAAGGAGCGGCAGTACCGAGGGGTAGGAGGAGGAAGAGGGATGGAGGGAGGGGAGGAGGAGGAGCTTGGGGAGCAGGAGGAGGAGGAGCGGCGGCAGTATGAGACTTTATTGTCGGGAGGGGGGATGTTTGAGATGGATGTGGTGGGTGCTTCGGAGAGCCCGAGCCCTTCTCAGCGGGCGGCGCTTTCGACCCTGTATGGTTTGCATGCTGCGGCTGCGGCGTTGGCGGAGGAGAAGGAGGAGGAAGGGAAGGAGGGCGAGACGGAGGATGAAGGGGAGGAGGAGGAGCAGGAGGGGGAGATTAGTGGGGTGGTGAAGCGGATGTTGGCGAATCATTATTTGGCTGATCGACCGGAGCTCAAGAGGTATGACTCCGCCGATGCCGCCTTGGAGGAGGCTCGTAGCGGGGGGGAGGGAGGGAAGAAGGGGAAGAAGGGAGGGAAGCACCACCAGCATAAGTATTCTGCTACTTCGCCTTTGTCTAGCCATTTGAAGAGTGAGCTGCAGCTGGAAGCGTCGGGGGCCACGTTGGCGCCGACGGTCTTGCAGGTCCCTCCTCGTACTCATAGCCGGCGTCGTTCTAGTGAGGGGTTTGTGGAGATCCAGGGGTTGGAAATTAACTCGCCTGATTCGCAGCAGCAGCAGCAGCACCACCACCACCACCACCACCACGCGGTCAGCAAGGAGGAGGAGGAGGTGGTGCAGCAGCGGGTATTGCCGCAGTTGTCCCGGTTTGATTCCGGGGATTATTTTATGCAGGAGGAGGCGAGGGCTCGAGTGGCTGCTGGGAACGCGGCTGCGATTGAGAGGCCTAGGGCTATCCAAGCGCAAGGGGAGGAGGAGGGTGATGAGCAGAAGGGACATAAGGCGACGGCTTCGTCTTTGTTGCAGCAGAGGGGGTTGAGTCATTTGAGGTGAGAGAAAGGGTGTTTATTTCATGAGGAGGAGGGAGAGACAAAAGATAGCGAGATAGTGAGAGAGCGAGGCGCAGGCCATGGGGAGAGGAGAAGAGGAGAGACTACATTCATTCATTGGAAGAAAAGGAGAAGGAATATGAGCGTAAACTTATCCTTTTACAGTGTATGTCGGTGTGTGCATTTTTAGTAGTGGTAGGTGTCTATCTTTGTAGTATTATGTCCCTCTATTTCGCCGAGAATCACTCGCCCCACTCAGCGTGTGTGGCTTCTCATGTGAAACAAGAGGCGGCGCAGCAAGGAAAATATATATCAAAAAGCAAAACAAACGACAAATAGGGAAGAAAAGGAACAAAAACAAGAAATATTAGAATGCGAGAGGCAATTAAGGAGACGAAGAAGAAGAGGAAGAAAAGAGAGTGAGAAACGATGCCAGCAGGATACTTGTACCCTTGTACTCTGAATCGATGGGCGTCGAGACGACGACTTTTCCGAGAGGAAAAATAACATCGACAGCAACAGCAACAGCAACAACCAGAAGCAGAAGAAAGGGAAAAGAGAAAGAATACCATGTAGGGATTGAGTTTTCGGATGAATCCATGTCCAATATCTTGTCCTGCGTTCCTTTCCTGTCGAAATGAGCGTGGAATGACATGACAAGACAACAACAAAAAGAGGAACACAAAAAGAAAGAAAAGCACCATTTGCAACAAAACAAAATGTTTCTCACGTATGTACTTTTTTGGTTGTACTTTTAAATTCTCCAGTCATTCACTCTCCTCCCGGCCCATCTGGCCGCCGCCGGCGAAAGCATAAATCATAAATGCTATGCCCCAATTCTTGAATCCCCCTCGTCTCATACCTCGTCAACGGCCGCCATCGTGGCCTCACCGGCAGCAACCCATATATCCCCTCCACCTCCTCTTCTGAATGATGATAATGCGGACCATCCTCAACCTCTTCCTGATCCGGACTCTGAAACAAAACACTACTCTCCGGAACAGCGCATGCCTCCCAATCATCCCCTACCCCTTCCATCACCCTCCCAACCCACGCTGCGTACTCACGCACATCTGTAGCAACATGTAAATACCCCCCCCCCTGAACACACCCCGTCAAGTGCCCCACCGACACAACATTAATAACTCTCCGCTCATAATCCTCCGTCTTCGGCCAAGGGTCCGGAAAAAAAAGACACACCTCATCCAAAGCCCCAGGCGCAAACCAGCCCGCTCTCAAATGATGCAAGAAATCACCACGCAACACCCGCACATTCTCCACCCCCCTCTCATTCATCCGCGTCAAGGCTCCACCGACACTAGCCGAATGCCATTCACAGCCCACGAGACCCACCTCCGGCATCGTGTCTTGCAACTCCAAGGCCTTGGTCACAAGCGTTGCCCCATCCCCAAACCCCACGTCTACCACCACCGTTCGAACCTCGCGGCCCGGCTCAAAGAGGGCAGGGATGTCCATCTCAACCTGCCAGCGCGGCGGCTCGATGCCATACCGCGGCCATAGCTTCCGGAGGCGCTTCTTTGTGCCCTTGCCTACCCACCGCGAGACGCGTCGGTACCATCCAGGTTTCTTTTGTAGGTTGCGCAGCCGCTTTCGCTCTGCTGGGGAGCGCTTGGGGTGGTTCTCATCCTCCTCGTCTTCCAAATCGAGTCCCTCCATCATCATTTCCGCGGTTGTTTCTTCCCAGTCATCCTGCTGCTCTTTGCCTGGTTCTGACTGTGTCAAGGCAGCGTTCTCCTCCTCTGGGGGCGGGGGGTTAGGCAAGCACACGGCTTGCGTCATGAGGCGGGGGGCTAGGCCTAGGTGCGAAGCAAAGTTTGGAGGAGGCTTGCAGCTGCTCACGCGAAAAGCAGAGACCCGGACGACGGCAACGACGAGGAGAAGGAGTGGGAGGAGGAGGGAACGCACGCACCGGCGGTGAAAACGGCGGGTGGCCAGTGTGCAAGGGTGGGCTTTGGGGTGGGCGGTCCTGAGGGTGTGGTGTGTGAGCGAGGTTATTTTAGCTCAGCAAGGAAATGAGTGGCTCTGCGAGAGCGCAGCCACTGGCGGAGTCGGCCATCAGCTTGGCGTACGTGTGATTGAGGCTGTGTGCATCTTTGGTGGTCCAAAGCGGTGTACAAAGCAAGCAATGCCATCCCAAAAGGCCATGAGGGCAACGCCCTCCTGGGTCCTGGGTAGCTTTTGCCTCGCTGTGGTGGTAGTAGTTGGGAATGCCTACCATGCAATATGATGATTGATTCTTTGGTTTTGACTTCCTCTTTCTCCCCCCCGGCACACACGCAGGATCAGACCCCCTGTACCAGCAGCAGTATGGACTCCTCCCCCGCCACTACTACTACTACTACTACTCCCCCTTCCCTGCTGACCCTCCCCCCTTCTCTTCTCGGCATCATCCTCGAGAGCCTGCCGCCCGCGGACCTCATCCGCGTGCTCAACCTGATCAGCCAGCATCCAGTTCTGGCCCGCTTTGCGTGCAGTCCAGGCCCAGAGGAGGCCTCATTGTGGGCGCGCCTGCTGCGGCAGTGCCTCGCTCGCCCGTTTTACTCCGGCACGCCAGTGGTTCGGCCTGCGTATGGAAGACCGGCCTTGGTGCAAGCTCATGCGCGATAGCTACAAAGAAGCGGTCACGGCAGCGGAACAACGGTGGGAAACGGCGCTCGAGGAGGGGCTCACTCGCGCGGAATGGACGTGGGAGGACGAGGGAGTCTTAGACGTCAGTCAACGAAAGCTCCTCTTCGTCCCGGCTTCGGTGCCCTTGGGCAAGCAGCAAAGTGACTTCCTGGCCTTGCCAGAGGCGTTCACCTGCAAAGAATGTCACAAACGCGGCACGGCCACCAGTCAATGCGCTGCTTGCGCCGGTCTGCTGTGTTCTGGCTGTGCGACCGGGTGCCAGAAACAGGAGGGCTGCCCCTTCGCCCTCTGCCCTGCCTGCGCCTCCGTCTACCGGCGCACTTCCCTGCAAGTCCAGCTTAACTCCTACAGCAAGCCCGGTTTGATCGCGCACTCTTGCTCCATGTGCCCCACCCACATCTGCACCTGCCAGGTCCACACGGAACTTGGCTGCAGCATGTGCCAGTCGTGCTATGACATTCGCTGCCACGAGCACCGCTTGATTGCCCCCGCAATCGGTCACTGCTCCTGCCGCACTAAACCACTCTGCGCCCGACCCGGCTGCCGACCCGATGGCCATTACTTCCGCCTGTGTGGAAACTGCTACCTGCAGACCTGTGACAGGTGTGAGGAGAAGACGGGCGGGCGTTGCCGTAACTGTGGTGGGGAGCTCCTGTGGAAGGATACAGAGGAGGAGGAGGAGGAAGACGACGAGGATGCGGACAGCAGCGTTGAGAGCGAGGAGGAGGAGGAGGAGGAGGAGGAGGAGGAAGAAGACGACATTTGAGGAGTTTTGGAAGGAGAGGAAGGCGGGGAGGATGGCGTGTCCGGCTTGTTGCCCACCTTGTGTAATTGCAGCTGGATGGCCAGTTACACTGGTCAAGCAAGAAAGAAAATTAACAGAAATGCAGCAAAAAAATAAAAGAAGAAGGGCCGTATGCAAGTGTGTTGTCGTCCAAAAGGTCTTTTTTTCTTCTTTTCTATAGTCAATTCCCCAAATGGTTTACTCTCAGTCTTTTTCTCTTCCTCTCTTATCTATCTTCCCTTGTCTTGTTTCCCCGTCTCTCGTTTCTCTCTTGTCTCTTCTCTGTGCCTCGCGTGTGTCACAGACAGGCGCCCCGCCTTTCGCCTCATCACTCTTCAACGCATACTTTCTCTCTTTTTTACCAATCCTTCCTCCCTTATCTTATCTTTTTTTTGGTGTTGGTTACGGTTTTTGGGGGGGTCGTCAATTTGTTCGTCGGTGTGTGTGTGGCCATTATCGTAAGGGAAAAAGAAGGGTGGTGCGAGTGAAAATTGGTTAAATCATTATTATTGCTGCTGGTTATTGTTGCTGCTACTGCTGCTGCTGCTGCTGCTGCTGCTGCTACTCAATTTTCTCTTTGGTTGCGGTTGGCGCGATAGGTGTTGATATGCCCTCGACAAGGGAGAACACCACCCCTCACGCCTTCCCTTCCCCTCTGTTTTTATCTTGCTCTCCCTTCTCACTTTGCTCTTCTTCTTCTTTTTACTCTCCCAATTTCCGTCTTTGATTGATCACGTACATGCTTTTTCTCCATCTCTTCGCTGTCCCTCAAGGTGTGCTCTCTCTGTGTGACCTACTAAGAGGCCACACACGCGCGCCATCTTCCTCCCTCCCTTCCTCGCCGCTCTCAACACTCTTTTCTTGTCTCTGCTCTCTGTCCAAGCATGTGTCTTCCCTTCGCTCTTCTTCTTCCTCTTCTTCTCCTTCTTTCTCATCCCAGCACACACACAGACACATACATAAATAAAGGCTGCTTTTCTTTCCTTTTATCTCTTTGATTCAAATATTAATTGACCTTTTATTATGGGGAAATGATGATATAATTCTGAGGGGGGGAAACGCTCAATCAATCACAGGGAAAAAAGGGGGGAAGACATGGAAATAAAAAAGTATTAAATATAATCATTGCATTGATACGTACAGAAACCTCTTATGGCCTCTTTTTTTTCTGCTGCTGCTGCTGCTGCTGCTGCTGCTGCTGCTGCTGCTGCTGCTGCTGCTGCTGCTGCTGCTGCTGCTGCTGCTGCTGCTGCTGCTGCTGCTG
>Ga0335398_10008427_pt1 | contig 12223 bp, 14 predicted proteins | sample BON03_FD_205742 | JGI IMG/M metagenome (GOLD analysis project Ga0335398, IMG submission 205742) | Freshwater microbial communities from Lake Bonney liftoff mats and glacier meltwater in Antarctica - BON-03 (spades assembly) (version 2) | ecosystem: Environmental > Aquatic > Freshwater > Ice >...
GAGGGGGGGGGGGGGGGGAGGGGGGGGGGGGTGGGGGAGGTGGATGAGGAGGTGAAGCGGGCAAAGACGCAGGAGGATCATCAGGATTTGGAAAAGGAGTTTTTCGAGTAGTTCGTGAGACTATGTTGTCGCGTAGGCGCGGTAAGCGAATATGAAGCTGGTAGTAGTGATTCGTGACTGCATGTTAGATGCACGATTGAAGAGAAAAAGGCCAGGCGATGCTACAATTGAAGAGTAACTCTCCGGGGCGGTCACTTGAGTCTTCAGTGACTCAGTCGGGTTTTCTACCCCGACGAGAAAAAGAAGAAGGTCGTGTGTGCGCGTTGGTGGGTGGTCGTGCGATAGCAGGGGCGCCCGAAAGATGAGCGACAAAGAAAGAGACAGCGAGAGGGCGAGAGAGACTGAAAGGACGGAGACGACTGTTCCATCGATGGCAGGGTAGCAGCAGCGCAGTTGGATCACACGGGAGAAGTTGGCAATAAACGCAGGCTGTGCTTGCTATCACATCATCTTCACGGGTTCGTTATCTGAAGTTGATGGGATGATAGATAGAATTGCAGTGCTATCATAAACATGTGCAGCGGTTAGTTACCCTGGCGCGAGAGCTCGTTGGGAGCCTTTTTAACTTCCCAGTCTACGCCGTCAAGAGCCTTCTGGATTCCTTTTCAGGAGAGATGGAGTCCATTTTTGCACACAGCTATTGTGGCAGCTGCAGGTGCTGTACACTGGGTTGGTTTGTCTGCGATGGAGCGGGGTGTTCTGATTGGAGTAGGAGTCGCCGGGAAATATCGCAGTCAACACTTTCGTGTCAACAACTTTGTCACGGTGCAGCATTGAACGGGGGCGCGCGGCGCTGCCGTGCGATCACTGAATCGGACCGGTTCCCAAATAGGGTAGTGTAATCCTAGTGTAATCTATGATTACACTACCCTGTTTTTATGACCTTGAGACATTGGTCCAATCCAGCGTCGACTACCGCCGTCGCGCGCCCCCTTAAAAGAATTTCTGGTCGAATTCCAGTCAGGCATGTGCACGTAATTAAACGCGCCAAGTTTATAGTCAGGTGCCTGTCACAGGCCGAATGATTGCTGGCCCTAGAGGGGCCGAATGATCGCTGGCCCCAAAGAAGACCGAGTCTTTGGCAGGACAGTGCCTGAGGGAGTCTGCATGAAATTGAAGAGCGAGCAGAAATGAAAAGATGGTAGAGTGTGTGCAGGGGCTGTAGTTCTATCATCAATATCCAGCGGAGGTGCGTCAAGGGCCGTTGCCAGGTTTGATCTTAAGATAATGTGTAGGCGTAGGTGAGGAGGGAGGGGAGTTTGCCGAACAGGAACGCAGGGTGAGAGAGTACACATACACGGTCTGCATAAAGGTAGAGAATTTAATAACCGCCCTAATCCCACAGAACATAGGCCCCAGCAAAGCCATGTGCGAGATGGTTGGTCGGGGCCACTCGCGTGTTTGCTTCCAGAGCCCCCAACTCCCTCTGCCGCCTCTGCCCTCTTGGGACCTGCTTGGTGGACGTTGCAGCACGCAGCACTGAGCCTCTGTGACACCCGTCGTCTCCTGCATAGCACCAGCACAAAACAGAGTAGCAGGGGGGATGTCAGCAGGAGAGGGGATCGGTGCAAGGGTTGGCGACCTGCAAGTTGCAGACAGAACGTAGCCTCAGAATCCATGCCAGTTGATTCATCAGGAATCAGGAATAAACGAAAAGGATTTGTCATCCGTGGCCGCGTCTGGTCGTGCGAGGTCCAGTTTACCATCTCGTGCAGTCTTGGGTGGGGCATACCTTCCGACTTCGCGCTAAATCAGCTTGTGCCGAAACGCTCTCGATGTTCAGCGCTTCAAAGTCGTCGCCTGCGTAGCCCTAGCGCACAACAGAGTAGCAGGGGAGTGTCAGCAGGAGTGAGGATCGTTGCAAGGGTTCCAGTTGCAGAGAGAACGTGGCCTCAGAATCCATGCCAGTTGATTCATCAGGAATCAGGAATAAACGAAAAAGGATTTGTCATCCGTGGCCGCGTTGAGTCGTGCGGGATCTGCATACGCAAGAGGTGTGAAACCTCTCTTCTATGACTCGTGCACCAATTGCAGCGTGCCTAGAAAAAATCGCGTCAAAAATGGCTCTCGGATGTTCAATGTGTGAGGCTGTAGACATCTCCAACATCGTGCTCGCAGATGCTAGGATGAATATCATCTACAGATGATGCCTGCGCTGGGGCCAGGAAATGGTTGCAGCAGCAAAACGGAGCAGGCAGAGCGCGGTGTCAATTGCTGCCGTCGCAATCGCTCTCGCTGCGTGCACAGCGTGTGGGAGTGCGCCGGAGTTTTGGCCACGGCAGATGTCTTCCGCACGGCCGTGCGGAAGACATCTGCCGTGGCCAAAACTCCTGTGGCAGGATGTAGACCAACGTGTGCTGACGCTGCGTGGGGGAGGCCGCGGCCTCAACGGTCGGGGGCTGGATGAGAGCGCGCTGGCTGCTCACGGAGACCCGCTAATGCTGCTTTTGGCCGAGGGCTCGCAAGTGCAGCGCCAGCAGGGTGCTGATACCGGGTCGTTTCCGAGCGACACGTCGGTGCGGGTGCGGCTACGAGCGTCGGTGACAGGCGGCAAGACAAGCCCGCGCGAAATGTTCGAGCCCACGATCGAAGATCTGCTGCTCACAGTCAGGGGCAACCGGAAAAGAAAGTACCAGAGCAAGGAGTTTCGACACCAGGCACGTGGTGAGCTCGCAGCAGCCCGAAGTGCCAGCGGGATGCAAGAGCGTGGGGGCACGCGCGCGTACGGAAAAAATTTGCCACATGCACACGGCCATGGTGGGGCACCCGAGGCGGACGATAATGGCGGCAGGGAAAATGCAATGGAGTTGGCAGAAAGGCCAGATTGTGTCAGCAGTGCAAGCATAGGAATGAAACCTGCGGCGCCAAGCCAGGTCCGCAGAAAGCACGCTCCAGAGTTTGACGCTGCAAGCGAAGGCTTGGGCGCAAGAGAGCGCCGCAGTCGGGCTCGTGCCCGGGCTCGCGAGGAGTTGAGCGAGCATAGCGACGAGGAGGGTGGTGCCCGTGGCAGTGCTGAGGCACATTCGGCGCCTGGGAGCCACGAGGACGTAGAAACAGAGGGAGAAACGGGCGGGCAGACACCGCGCGATGCAAAACGCGATGCCAAGCGGAAGAAAGAAGAGAGAGAGAGAAAGAGAGAAGAGGCAATACAGCTGCTGGACCCTGCCAAAGAAGAGGAGAAACGGCTGCTGCAGGTGCAGCAAGAAACAGTGCGCGCTGTACAGGGGGTCAAACGCTTGCACCGGCAGAACTTGAAACTAGTACAGCGCAGCCTCGTTCCCATGTCGCAAGACAAACTCAAAAAGATGCCCAAGTGCGTCGACGGTCAGGTTTGCCCCGTGTCTGTTGGGCAGTGTCGTATCTGGAAGAGACCTGGTCCAAATGTGGTTGTGAAGAAACCCCGACATACACGTTTTGACGGAGTGTTTGAGGACGAGAATGCCCCAGCTGCCGCTGCCTGAGAGGAGACTTGTGAATAGTAAATTATTATTTGTCACAGTGGCGTTTGTCAACTGAGACCGAGGTAGAAAAGTTCTCATTTGAGCCAATTTCAAGTCTCAAATTTGGGGGTGTTAGCACTGTCATGTGTCTGCTAGGGATGATGTGTGACGCAAGCACAAAAAAAAGGAAGAAAGATTCAAGCACCATTCTTTTTCAGTCTCTGGGCGTGACCGATTGCCACGCCGGTATTATTGCGCTGTTTCATCAAATCTTAGGATCAATAACCCCTTCTCCCTTCTGCATCCCTCGGAGGCATTCTATACATGCAACGCAGTCCTCTCCTCTTCCTACTTTTCCTCCCAGCGCTGGGGGCAGCCCGATCGACGTATGCAATGTTCCACTTCATATGGATGTTGTTTTTGCAGAGGGCCAGTTCGGTATCCTTGGGGACGCTTCGTAGAGTTGGAAGTGCCTCCCGAAGAAACGCCAGGATTGATGACACTCCACCCCCACAACACCAACGTATTACAAAGCATCACGTATGCTAAATCACCATACCCACCCAACAGATCCTATCCGGGACAAAAAAAATAACACAATCGACACGAGTATGGCTAGTCCTTCCAGACAGCATAACTTCACAGTGAGGGTCTCTCATAGATGCATCGTCACCGTTGCATGGCCAAGTTTGGGCGCACACGCCAGGGACGGAGATGAAATCCACTCTAGTGATTTCCAAATTTGGGCGCTTCCGCCGTCGACTGATTGTAGTCTAAGGGTTTTTGAGTTTGGGCGCTCCCGCCATCAACGGAGGTGGGATCCGTTTGTATTTGGAGACACAATCATGGATGATGGGTATATCCATTTTACATTTTGATTGATGTTGCTTTTATTACTTCGTAAGAAATAGTCTAGTAGCTTTGCTGGAAGCTCTATGTGCTCGAATACATATATATACATATTCAAGCAGTATAATGGTTGGTTTCCCATCGTTTCATTTGTCCCTTCGCCCTCTTTCAGATCTTCTGGAGCATTATCCAATTGTGATTTGGGGTATCTTTGTGTGTGTTGTGGCTGTAGCTGTCAGTAAAGACTCGGAGGACGTGCTTGGAGGTGGAGTTGTCGTCATTCCACTGGAGTGTGAAGTTTACTATTGCTGAGTCCGACCCCATTACCGTGGATGGGTTGTCAATCCATTTTGTGATTATTCCCTGGCACCACCCATAACCATGCCACTTGTATAAAATATTTTTTCCCACCAATTGATTCCATTTAGGGTTGAGGGGTTCGAGACAGTCCTTGTGGGGTGGGATTGAGGATATTTTCAACTTTGGTGGCGGGGTCAGCTTAGAAGGTTCTTCATCATTGGATTCTCGTGCTGAGTTGTCGTCTGAAGACAATGATGGAATTATAGGTTGCAATGGTCGCAGGTGCATTCTCAGGGTGTGGGCAAACTCTCTGCACATAAGTGTGGATTCTTGTCTCCAAGCGTGGAAATCTTTGCGCATTCGGGAAAAGGGGGGTGTTCCTAGGGCCACCCAGATCTGCTTTTCAGAGTCGAGTAACTGGAAGGGTTGCCAAGTTGTGTGTCAATCAGGCGCGTCAGATCTTGGAATCTGTTGAAGAACTTTGGGTCGTAGAGCACGGCCCGTGACGCTGGGCATTGGCTGATTATGTGCTTTTCGTCTCCGAGTGTGGGTCAAGCGGCAGGTAGGCACAGTGGGGACAGCCTGTCTTGGTAAGGTGCCTGGTCTACTGGATCATGTTGGTAGTGCAGGTGGGACTGTATGTAGTCGATCCAGCTCTGAGTTCGGATCCTGAACATTTCCAGCTGGTATTTTGTGTTTTGGTGGGTCAGGTATGGGGCAGGTCTATACAGGTTCCTGCCCAAGTTGTCGCTGCTGAGATGCCAATGTACGTATGCACTTAACCGCCCTGGGGGACCGAGTAATTTGGACTGGAGGCACTGCATCCATTGTTTGGAACACTGCTTCTCCAGGATCTTCCTGTATGATTTTTCGCGGTTCTGCAGTTTGGCTTGCTGCACTGATGGGGACATATGGATGTGTGGGTCGTTTCTGTCTCTGTCTACCTGGCATATAGCTTCGTACATTCTTCTCCCCGTTGTGTCATCGTGCATGATGGCTCGTGCGCGCTGCTCCCTTACGTACAGTGTGTGTGGTATGATGTTGTTTTTTCTGTGCTGAGCTGATATCTGAATTGGGCGAGTTGCAGATTTTGTGTGATGTGCAGGGGGGGTATGCCTACTTCTGCCAGTAGGGCTGTGGCATGGCTGTAGACATGGAGCGTGGAGCTGAGGGACTGATTTGGACACGCCGGTAGTTTCTGTATTTGGGAGTCTGAGTGTATGTATCGCAGGTATAGGAGGAAGTTGGGTAGCACACAGGATTTCCAAAGATTTATTACTTTGGTGGGGGGCTTTCGGCGCAGGTGGGGTTAAAGTGGTGTTTATCATGCCGGAGCAAGTAGGACACGGCGAAGACCAGGGCATGGTCTTTCGTTGCTTTCAGTTTTATGGCATTGCATGCTGCTTTCATCGTCAGTTTCAGGTCGAGTCTTAGGCCCAGGTAATCAAATTCTTTTGAGGTGCATTTTACTTGCTAAACTGCCAAGTGATTTGTCCTTGACGTACTGTTGTTGCTCTGATCACTCCACGTCTGGCACACGTGGATCATTTCCTGCAGTCCTTGTGCATTTGTGGATATCAGACGCAAATCATCCACGTGCAGGATTCCTCCGATCCATACGCTGTTGCTGTTGTGTGTGACAGTTGCTTTTGGGAACAGGTGTTGAAGTTCGTGTATCAAATCCGCGCCCACTATGCCAAATAGGGTTGGGCTTAGCCTGTTCCCTTCTGGTAGTCCCCTGCAAATTTCCACTTCGGAGCTTTGATGTATTTTGGGGTGTAAAACTCAGATTTTGACAATATTGAACCTGTGCCGGAGGGTATGCCACATTTTCCCAACTATATTTCGTTTGCACATCGTAGATAGTGGCCCCTCTCTGAATACGGATGGGAATGCCGAGGCAAAGACTGAAAATGCGACATATGTGGGCTGGCATTTGGCAAAGAAGTTGTATTGAATTATGGCAATGATGGAACAGATAGCGTCGTGGATTTGGCGGTTTGACCTTTTTCCAAGTTGGTTGTCTGTAAGGGTGCTGTGTTGCTCGGGGTACAGTGTGAATTGCTTGTTAATTTTGCCCTCGAAAAGTTTAGTTTCTTGATGCCTTTCAACGGTAGATTGGCTGCATTAACGATTTTTGCCACACCAATCGTTGTGCTTGATGTTCCCACAGGGTGGAAATGACTTCGAGAGATAATGTTGTTTATTGCAAAACCAAAAGGAAGATCAAGAATGATCTCCAATACGTGTAAGATTGTATAAACTTTTCTCGGCCGGAACACAGCATGCAGTTTGTGACGCCGTCTGGGCCCGGGGATTTATCAGGTGTAAGTCTTTGCATCTCATCCATTACTTCTTTCTTATCAATGGGAGATTCAAACAGTGGGTCTGTTGGGTGGGTTGGATTGGCAATCTCGTGGGCGATACTGGTAGCAGATGACTGGATGGAGAGGGCTTCTCTTTCGTTGTATGGTGACTATTTGTTACGAAACATATGGTGGCCCAGGGCGTATCAAAATCTGTGCCACACTTGGGGGTCAAACGTCAGGGGCCCGAAGGTCCATATCCGTTCGTCCATCGATGATTTATCATTGGTTTGCTCTGGGAATGTCAATTTAGTCTGGTCTGTCTTTATGCTCTCAGTAGGTCCCACATTGAATGCTTGTCAGATGGGATTTGCTCCAGGTGTCCCGTAACCTCTGTGGCTGCAAATTGTTGACATGGCAGGTGTTTTGTTCTTTTCATGTGGTCATTGGCGTCCCTTACTTCATCTACGTGCCCTTTTATTGTGTTGGGGGAGGCGCTGGATTCTTTGGCCATTTGTAGACCATCTCGAGCTTCTTGAAGTCTGGAATGGACATCCTTGATCTCAAGGTCATTGGAGGAGTATTTTGTTGTTTCTGAGGCCTCATTGGGGTCTGGTTATATATCGGGCCCATCATCTCTCGCGTGCTGGTTCCGGGAGTCTCTTTGACCTAGTGTTGTCTGGGCAGCATGTTGGATGATGGAGACTATCATGGTGTTTGCACTGTCAATGTATTTATCAGCATCGATTGTTCCTTGTGTCGAGTCAGATTTGAGTAACTTCAGGCGCTCTGCTCCTTCCTCTGATTTTTCCTCCATGATGGCTTTGAATTTTTTCAGTACGTCGTTACACATTAGTCTTGCCGAGTGGTATTGAATACGTGGCGGTCGTTGTATATATTCCGGTTGGGCTGGGGCCGCTTGGCTGTCATCTTTGGTAGGCATGGCAACGTAAAGGAGGATTGGATTTTGATCTGTGGGTGGTTTGGGGGTTGATCAGGATTTGTGTGACGAACGGGGGATGACAGTGCATGATTTTACTAGGCGAAAGTGTTCTTTTGAAATGGTATTGTAGTCGTTTATTCAGGCTTTTTCTTTTTGTTGCCACGTGTATGGGGTAGGTGAGTTTTTCGGTTCGACTCGGCTTTTTAGGATAATATGGTGTGTCTTCTCAAGCATTCTTAAGAATACTCTACCCCTCTGTTTGAAGGACCGTGACGGTCTATCACTGTCCAGGAATGGCATTTGTGGTGGTTCAGGGGGGCGTTTATCATCGCCTATTCTCTCTGGTAGCTCCGAAATGTCTTGTGGAGGTAGGTGCGCTTCGGTTTCTTCGCCTACATGCCAGTGTGAGTTATTGTCTCCTGCGTATATGTGAGGTTCGTAGGAAGATTGTTTTGTTGGGTCGGAGTCTGGAAAAATTCTTCTACCATCCCCTCAGATGGCCTCATGTACATACCTGTGATGTGGAAAGGGTGGACAAGCTTGTCAGGCGATATCGTCCACAACACTGCCTGGTGAGGGGATGCTAAGGAACCATCAATATCTCTGGTTGGTTCTACGTGTAGTCCTGCGGCATCGCGTGTGAAAATCGCCACCCCTCCCCTATATTCATGCTGCTGGCTCCGTCGCTTTTGTACACCAACTCCTTGCTGGAAGCTCCATCCGCTCTCTACAATTTCTACTGGACGGAAGGTTGAAGACAAATGGTGTTCGGTCGTCATAAAGATGTCAAGATTTACAAAGTAGGATAAATTGCACAGATATGTCCTTTTCACCTTGGAGTGTCCATCAATGTTAGTGGTTAAGATCCTAATCATTCTATTGGGGGGGGTAGGGGATGGTGTGTAGGCACTTTGTTTTTGTTTTGAATTGTTTTGATTCTGTGTACTATTGCTGAGGTTTTCTGGGGGGGTACTCTCATCGCCATTCCTGCCTCCTTCGCTATTCTCCACCCCTCTATTTTCCTCATGGCCCATGCTTTCTTTGCCCTTCGCTCCCTCCTCGCGCCTTCTTTTGTTTCTATCTTTCGACCCCGTCTTAGGTTCCTCATCAACACCTCCTTGGCTCTTGCCCGGGGTCAGAGCTACTCCCTCCCACCTGTGACCTCGCACCCACTGCACAAGTTGTGAGCAGTTTAAATCTCCATCTGCCTCGCACTAGCTGTCCTACCCATCTAAGGCTATGTATTTGAAGTGTCTAACTGTATGCAGCATTGCCCCATGCGTGCTTCGTCACCTGTGCTAGTCGCTTGCTTTTTTTGTTTATGATGGTGGAGCATTCTTGTTGGAGGCTAATTCCTCCCTTTGCTTGTGCCTTACCAATGTACTCGATTTTCCTGTTGGAGTGTTTCCCAGGCGTGCGCATGCGGGTTGTGTCAAATAGAGCAGGGGGCTTACAGTCGATGGAGAGGAATGGATCGGTCATTTGAGAGCAGTCACTTTTCCTTTTCCCCCACGGCACCATACTCTTCAGAAACGATTCCTTGGGGAGTCCTCACGGTCCATAGGGTTTTCAGCTTGCCTCTTGGCGCATTCTGCTTGAACAGTATCTCTTGGTGATTGATGACGAACGCCTTCGCGAGCACAGCGCCTGGGTCTTCCAGTAGAATTCAATGACGCGGATGAGTGGCGAGTCGTTCTTGTCAGTTCCAACTTGACCACATGCTGATTGGGTTGGTGTCGAGCACTTGACCCACGTTGCTTCTGACATCAAGATGTGCGGCGGTAATTAGTGGGCATTCCCCCGTACTTTCATGACGGCGCTCCAAATTCCGACTCTCTCTTCTCCAGCCAGCGCGGGGACGTCATTTGCCGCTGCTAGCCCACGTGGCACTGAGTCGAGAGGCTCAAATTTCTTTTAGGCCGAGATAGTAGGAGTGAGAACTTTTTGATGGGCTGCTTGTCATTGGCATTCATGAAGTCCGCGTTGTCGTCATCAGGCTCCCGAGGCCTCGTCATTCTCCGCATCCAATTTGGCGCAGCTTTCATTCTCGACTCCAAACGAAAAGTCAGCACTTGTGTCCTGACACTTCCTCTTGCTCTGCCCCTCACTCTCCCCTTCTTTGTCGTTATTTGATTTGTTCTTCTGCTCATGCGTGGAGATTGACTCATCCCTCATGTCTTGCGAGCTGGTCTGCCCTCCTTTGTTGTTTTCGACATGGGATTTTCCTCTTCCTCCTCCTCTGCGGAGGTCCCCCTCCCCATCCAGTCCTTTCCATCATTGTCATGTGGTATGTGTCTGTTTGTGTTTGGGGGAGATGTGGGTCATTGTGAATGATTTTTCTGCTAGTATGTTATTGCATGTCAGTGGCTCTGTATCAGTTACATCAGGCATTTCTATGCTTGTGACATTTTTGTGTCTAATTAGATTGTTGATAGAGTTTTGGGTTTACGAGCCTAAGGCATTTGCGAGAGAGGTATTACCCGAGGACTTGAGGAGAGGGGCGGACGAGTGCTGTTTCCCGGTCTTGATGCCACCAGTGCACTCCTCCCCTTCTTCTCCTCCCTTTCCATTCTCATTCTGGAGGGTGGCGCCTAAGATGGCTTGAGCGGCTACCTTTTCGAAATGGCTTGGGTCGACGTAGATGCCTCTGCTGTTTGTATGTTTTCCCATTTGAGTGTTTCACCATCAGTACCGTCAGTTTCCTTGTACTGATGGCACATGTGTGTCTTGTTGTGTCATCAGCAGTATTCTGTGTGCACATGGTATTTTTTTGCAGTTTGGAGATATAGAGTTACCCGGGTTCTTGACGAGAAGAGTGGCCATGCTTTTGTCCAAACCAGCTCCCTCCATTGGCGCGAAGTCAACCACTCTATGGAAGGGTGTCATCACCTTTGGCATTGCAAACTTTCCCAGTGCAAAGGGCTGGGATGCCGATCGCTTCTCAACGCTAGTCGGAGTGCCCTGGCCAGGCTTGGTAGTGCAGGCTTCGAACACATCTCCAGCCCCTTTCATCACTTCCTCAATATTCTGGAGCCTTGCGTCTTTGCGACATCCCTTGCACGCAACAATCGCACTCGATAGCGGGGCGCCTATACCAACGTTCATGGCTTCTCCCTTCTGCATCCCTCGGAGGCATTCTATGCATGCGACGCAGTCCTCTCCGCATCCTACTTTTCCTCTAAGTGCTGGGTCGGGCAGCCCGCACAGCATCCGATCGACGTATGCAGTGTTCCCCTTCATATGGATGTTGTTTTTGCAGTCTTTGGTCGAACAGTCGAACATTGAGATCTCGCTCACTTCTAGGTCCTTTGGTGTCGATCGGAACTAGGCAGCAGTTCAGTTTGCTGTATATGAAAGCCTTGGATTTCATGGATGCTGAAAACAACGCTGTCATCTTCTCCTCATTTGACAGCCACATAGACTAAACCCTAAACCCTAAACATATTATACTAAACAACATATTTTCTTCAACATCATATATTCTAAACAGCATATATATGTTATCTAATATTATCGGACATATGTATGATGATAATTGCTTTTATTTTCACTCTTGGAGAAATAATGTAGTAATTGCGTTTGGAACTCTTTCGTCTTTTCTTACCTAGCTTCAATGGGTGGCGTTGTTTGCGTTGTTTGTCCTTTTGTAGATGATGAAAAACTGAAAAACATTCATGTCGATCTGGCGTTATTAGTATGAGGTCCTGCTCTCCTCAGTACCCACGCTCCTCTACCCCCCTAAACCCATCCCCCTCCCTCTTTCTTTTTTTCCTTGCTTTTTTTTTCCTCCCCCCCTTTTTCTTTCATTTTCCTCCTTCTTTTCCCCCCTTTCCTTTTCGTCCTTTATTTTTTTCTTCTTTCTTTCTTTCCTGGCCCCCCCTCTTTTTTTTTTAGGTTTTCCTACTTTTTGTTTCTAATCTTTCTACTTTTTTTTGTGTGTGTGTTTGCGTGTGTGTGTGTATCCCGTATTTATGTGTGTGCGTACGTATTTGGCAATTCCATGTGTGTCGGCCGATGATAACGTCAAGCATACAAAATCAAATATCAGATATGACAATAAAATAAACAAAATGAAACAAATGTGAAATATATAAGCATTCATGTATATGAGTACACAGAACGGATGTTTGCCAGCAACCTTTCTCATCGAGACAGAAAGCCGAAATACTTAAGCAAATTCAGAACAAAACATGGTGGTGATGGCAAATGATTGCCCCTCACCCCATTCCCCTTCCTTGCGCCTTGGCCTTCCCGCCCCCCAGCCATCGAGACGCCACCACGCTCAGTCCCTACTGGGCCCCTCATTTCATGACCCAAGACCGCAT
>Ga0335398_10008433_pt1 | contig 12218 bp, 6 predicted proteins | sample BON03_FD_205742 | JGI IMG/M metagenome (GOLD analysis project Ga0335398, IMG submission 205742) | Freshwater microbial communities from Lake Bonney liftoff mats and glacier meltwater in Antarctica - BON-03 (spades assembly) (version 2) | ecosystem: Environmental > Aquatic > Freshwater > Ice >...
TTTTTTTTAAGTAAATAGTGGCTTTTGGGTGTAATGCTTCAAATGAAATGATATTTTGAAGAAGAGTAAGTTAATTAGATTCCTGAATAACCTTACCACGCCAAAGGAAAATAAGGACGTGATGGATTGGTTGAATAAAGCCGGATCTGAAGATCAGTTTCTGAAGATGGTTCAAAAGGACTGGGATTTTGAGAAGGCTGATAAGTTAAGTAAATCAAAGCAACATAAAATACTTGATAATATTCACCGGGCCACGTTGAAAAGCCGAAAAACCCATAAGGGAAAACAGGTTTTTCACCATTTCCTGAAATTCGGGAAGGTTGCCGCAACTTTTCTGTTGTTGATTTTTTCTGTTTACTTTCTATATGAAGGTATCGTTTTAAAGGAGGATGAAGCGGAAATTGCTGAAGTTCCGGTAGTAGAAATCCGGAAGCAAACTGCGGCAGGGGAAAAACTAAGGTTAACACTACCTGACCAGTCTGAGATAATTGTTAATTCTCTATCCACTATCACCTTTTCCTCTGATTTTGGCAGTGGCATCAGAGAAATAGCACTCGAAGGTGAAGCTTTCTTTTCGGTTGCTCCCGATAAAAACAGGCCTTTCAAGGTAAAAACAGGTGCCGTGGTGACAACTGCATTAGGTACTGCCTTTAATGCTTATGCCAGAGATGGAGGGGTTAAAATTTCGCTCACTGAAGGTAAGGTCAATGTAACCAAAGAAAAACAGGTTCTTTCACTTATGCCGGGGGAAATGGCTTCAGTACAGCAAGACAATTCTTCAAGTTTAACCAAAGAAAAATTTGATCCGGTTCAAACTACCCTTTGGAAGGAGGGCAAGATTCGGTTCAAAAGTAAACCTTTCAGGGAAATTCTTCAGTCCCTTGAAACATGGTACGGGGTCCGTTTCGAAACAAAATCCTATGACAATAGAAAAGTCACGGGCCTGTTCAATAATGAAAGCCTGGAAGACATACTGACCGGATTGAGTTTCTCCCTGGGTTTTGACTACCAGATCAATCAAAAAAATGTAGTTATAAAATTCTGATCGCCTATGAGATAAAAACAAAAAGCAGGATAAAATTCCCATCGCCAAATGAAACATTTTACCCTGCCAGCTTTAAAGAAATCAATTCAATAAAACACCTAAAATTATGAAAAGAAAAATACTATACCTAATAAAGATGGTATCCAAAAACCTGTTATACGGCTGTTTACTGCAATGTTTGTTTCTGACTACCTTGCTGGCCAATGATTCCAAAGCACAGATCAAACCGATCGATGAAACATTCCTCCGTATGACCAATAAGGAGTGGAGTGTACAAGAGGTTTTTCAAAACCTTGAATCCAAAACAGACTATGTTTTCATTTTCCCGGATAACCTGCTTACGGACAGGGGTCCGGTAACATTAAAGGCCGGAAAACAATCCGTCAATGATATCCTTGTACAGGTAGCCCAATCTTCCAGGTTGAAGTTCAGGCAGGTCAATAATTCCATTTATGTGGGAGGCTCTCAAAGCACAAACCAAAGCCAGGAAGTTACCATTGCATTGGATTTTATAGAAATCACCGGAAAAGTTGTAGATCAGAATGGGCAACCCATCCCGGGAGCGACGGTCCTGGTAGAAGGTACAAACACTGGAACAGCTACGGACCTTGACGGCAATTTTTCCATCGAAGTGGCACAGGGATCGGTACTGCAGTTTTCCTTTATAGGCTACCAATCCCAACGTATCACGGTTGGCAACCAAACGAGCCTGACCATTACCTTAACCGAAGACCAGTCATCATTGGAAGAAGTGGTGGTAGTGGGGTATGGTACTCAAAAGAAAGTCAATGTAATAGGATCGGTAAGTCAAATATCATCTGAGGCCATAGAAAATCGTCCGGTACAGCAATTGTCGCAGGCGATCACAGGTCAAATGCCAGGTGTTACTGTCATCCAAAGGTCAGGAAGACCTGGTGAAAGTGGTGGAAACATACGCGTGAGAGGCGTAGGTTCGTTTGGAGCTACTCCCAACGCATTGATTTTGATAGATGGTATTCCGGGAAACATGAATGATATTAATCCTGATGATGTACAATCAATCTCTGTATTAAAAGATGCTTCTTCGGCTGCTATTTATGGAGCCAGAGCTGCAAATGGGGTTATTCTGGTTACCACTAAGTCTGGAAAAAAAAGTGAGTTATCAGTTAGTTATAACGGATACGTTGGTTTTAATCAACCCACTCAATTGCCACAATTCGTAAATTCCTGGGAGTATGCAGAGATGTATAATATAGCCTCAGGAAGTAACAGCTATACAGCAGAAGATATTCAGAAATACAGGGATCAAAATGATCCGGATAATTATCCAAACACCAAATTTTTGGACTATTTATTCTCTGAGCAAGGAATTCAAACCGGGCATACCCTTACCCTAAATGGAGGGGATGAAAAAAACAAGTATTTTTTATCTGGTGGATTTTTAAATCAGGATGGAATAATTGCAAAGAATAAATATTCTAGATACAATATGCGATTGAACCTGGAAAACCAACTGGGTGAACGATTAAAGTTGACTACCCGATTATTTGGCTCGATTGAGGAGAGAAATGAACCTCAGGCTACAGCCAACAAAGGAGGTGAATTGGAAGGACAACTCATCCAAAATGCCATAAGGTATCCGGCAGTTTATTTAGGACAGGCCTCTAATGGGGATTTTGGTATTGGTCCTGAGAGTGGAGGAACACCGGTTTCCTGGCTTCAGTCTGCTTCCTACCTGGAAAACCCAAGGACTAGAACCGGGCTGAATATGAAACTTGATTGGACACCAGTGGATGGTTTGGTCTTTTCAGCTATCGGAGGTTACAATTCTTTTTTAATTGAACAGCGATCCTATCTGGCTTCTCAGAGGTTAAATGACAATGTCATACATGACCAATCCTATCTTAACCAATTTAGCAATAAGGAGATTTTTAAAACGGCTCAGTTCCTGGGGGAATACTCCAAAAGTTTTTCTAAAAATTCTATCGACTTTCTTGTTGGATACACCTTTGAAAATCAAATCAATACCTATTTCAATGGCTATAGACAGGATTTTCCGAGTAATGATTATACAGTCATAGGTATGGGAGGTGCCGATAACCAAAGAGTAGATGGTTTTGATGCTGAATGGGCCATTCAATCACTTTTTACCAGGTTGAAGTTCAATCATGACGAAAAATATTTGTTCGAAACGACATTTAGGTACGATGGCTCGTCCAGGTTTCCTGAAAATAATAAATATGCCCTCTTTCCATCGATGGCTGTAGGTTGGAGACTTTCAAACGAGGATTTTCTAAAAAATTCCTCCTGGCTTTATGATTTAAAACTGAAAGCTTCCTGGGGAGTTTTGGGCAACCAGAATATAGGCAACTATCCCTATCAGACAGTGCTTGAATCAGGAAGAAATTATCCAATAGGAGGAAGCATCTCCACGGGTGCAGCCTATTCGGTATATAGAGATCCAAATATTAAGTGGGAGTCTACCGAAACAACAGATATTGGATTTGAAAGTAGCTTTTTGCAGGGGAAATTAAATTTCAATGCTACCTATTTCAACCGTAATACGACAGATATTCTTTACCAGCCTACTGCTAGCGTTTCATCTGTATTAGGCGTTGGCATTGGTGAAGTGAATACTGGTGCTGCCAAAAACACGGGATGGGAATTTGATTTTGGTTTTAGGGAAAGCGTAAACGATTTTCAATATTCTGTTTCAGGAAATTTTTCGATCATCAATAATGAAATCATTACTTTGGGACTTGGAAATGTTGAGCAGCCAAATGGACTTGTCGGTAATGGCTCTAGTTTATTTGTCGGTTTTCCCATGGAGATGTATTATGGATATAATTCAGATGGTGTATTTTTAAACCAAGAGGACATCAATTCCTGGCCAAGTCAATCCTCCGTTACGCCAAACCCTGTTCCCGGTGACATTCGATACCAGGACATTAGTGGCCCGGAAGGAGTACCTGACGGAAAGGTCGACCCTACTTATGACAGAACGTTTCTAGGCAGTAGAATACCGAAATATACCTATGGGTTGAATTTGGGTTCGAAATATAAGAATTTCGATATCTCCTTATTTATCCAGGGAGTTTCGGGAGTTAGCGGTTTGCTCAATGGCTATGCAGGATTGGCATTTTTTAATTTAGGAAATATTCAGCAATGGCAGATGGATGGTAGGTTTGACCCGGACAGTCCGGAGCGATACCCTGCCTATCCCAGACTTGAGGTCATCACGAATAGTGGTACGCCAAATACCGTCGCCTCTGATTTTTGGGTGACGAACGCCTCTTATGTAAGGATTAAAAACATGCAGTTGGGGTACACATTGCCAAGTGGAATCCTGGACAAAATAGGCTTACAAAACCTTAGAATTTACCTTAGTGGGGAGAATATCCTTTCCCTCACTTCCTATTTTGAAGGTTGGGATCCGGAAATTAATACAGGCGGTGCTTATTATCCTATTTTAGCCACCTATACATTGGGTGTAAATGCCAGGTTTTAATCTGAATAAATTCAAAGTTAAAATGACTTCAGTTATGAAAAATATTAATAAATATATTCTCTCTTTATTTATACTAGGATCAATCCTGGCTTGTGATGAAGAGCTCAACCAGTTTCCTACCGACGCATTTGCCAGTGGTACCTTTTGGACCTCCGAATCCAATGCCCTTATTGCTTTAACAGGCATGTATCGCGGCAATATTGAGTTTGGGACGCAGGTAGTTCCATCCGATTGGTGGACCTATTGTGGGATTGTGTTTTTGGAATTTGCCACTGACAACTCCTACGACAGAAGAGGAGATAATTCTACGTACAACAGACTTACGGATGGTACACTACTTCCCAATAATAATGTTGTCAATGGGTATTGGAGCGGTTCCTACAGGAGGGTTGCCATTGCCAATGATTTCCTGGAAAATATTGACTTTGTAAATATGCCACAGGAAAAAATTGACAGGATGAAAGCCGAAGCAAGATTTATCAGGGCAACCCAGTATTTTTATTTGTCTCAATTTTGGGGAGATGTACCTTTGATTACCAATACACTGACGCCCGATGAAGCCAATAATGTGCAGAAATCTGATAAATCGGCAATTGTTGATTTCGTGGATACCGAATTGAAAGCTGCCATAGTAGATCTTCCGAGATTTTCATCTCTTGGAGGCGCTGAAATTGGAAGAGCGAGCAAGCAGGCAGCCATGGCTTTTTTGGGAAGGCTTTACCTGGCAGAGAAAAGATTTGATGAGGCCTCAGCCATATACAAACAAATTATCGATTTCGGAGACAATGAGATAGCTGCAGATTACGGCTCACTTTTTACACCTCAAAACGAAAATAGTACGGAGAATATCTTTAGTGCACAATTTGTATCAGGCTTGGCGCCAAACGCCTTGCCACAGCATGCTTTTCCCGCAGCTTCAAGTGGCTGGCATATCGTAAACCCCCTTGGGAGTCTAGCAGAGGAATATGGATTCGACGATGGTTCTGATTTCTCTTATGATGATCCTAAATTTTTGCAATCGGACATGGGAGCTAACAGAGACCAGCGATTTAGGGATACCTTTATCTGGAATGAATCTTCATTTCAGGGCAGGAGATACGTCTGCCATCCAGATTCTACCCAATCAGTGGATCAATTGACCTATTCCAAGCAGGCCACAAGAACAGGGTTTGGCTTAAGAAAATTTTTCGATGAATCTTTCAGCGGGAATCTTAGAACTGATTATGGAGGCAACATTCCTATTATAAGATATGCAGAGGTTTTGTTAAGCTACCTTGAAGCTGAATTGGAGGCAGGAAATGCCATAACCCAGGAACTATTGGACCAAAGCATCAATCAGGTCCGGGGAAGAGCTTCTGTATCACTGCCACCCATTACCGAAACTGATCCATCTTCTCTGAGAGATTTGCTTAGAAGGGAAAGAAGGATTGAACTTGCCTTTGAAGGTACAAGACTTTGGGATATATTTAGATGGAATATTGGAGGTGAGGTATTGACCGGTGATTTCTGGGGGGCACCATTCCCTGAATCTGAAAGGTATCCTACCACTTCGATTAAACTTGACCCGAAGTCCCGTTGGTATGTTACCTCTAAAAATTTCAGACCTGGTCAGGATCATAAATGGCCGATACCTGAATCCGAAACAAATATTAATCCCAAATTAGCTGACTAATTAGCATGAAACGAAGAAAAGCCATCAAATCAATCGCCTTAGGAACAGTAAGTTCATCATTGGTTTTTACTGAGAATTGGGCTGGATCAATGCCTAAAATGCCTATGAAAAAGGGCAGTCCCCTTAAAAGTCAATGGAAAAACTGGCCAGACATGGCTTGGATTGGGCCTGAATATTGGGGCAACCGGCTGCAAGATTGGGAATTGAGAGATGGTAAAGCAGTCTGTGTCATAAGCTCCAATAACAGGACCTTACATAGCCTCACCCATCAACTAAGCCCCAATTCAGGATCCTTCAAGAGCCAAGTGAACCTAAACTGGCTCAATAAAAATAAAATTGGTGATCCTACATCCTATGTCGGATTAAGAATAGGGGCTAAAGGTAAATTTGAGGATTACCGTTCCGCTGCTGTTTTTGGTAGAGGGTTAGACGCAGGAGTAAATGGCGAGGGATTTTTATTTATCGGTGAGCGTGAGCAGGTAGGCAAAGAAAAAATAGCACTCGATTCCGAAATTAAATTGGTGGTGACGGGTGAGAATAATTCCTTGATGATAGAAGCGTTTGTCCCTCAAAGTAATAAGCTGTTAGGAGAATTTAAAGTTGAAAATTACAGTGAAAACCTAGGTGGAAATATTGCCTTGGTGTCACATTTTCCAGATGAATCCTCAGAAACTTCTTCTGTCGGATTCTCGGAATGGGAAGTAGCAGGGGACAAAGTGATATCGGCAGAAGGCCAGTCTTTTGGGCCTATCTGTTTTGCACATTATACCCTGCATGATGGGGTATTGAAGCTTGGTGCCCAATTGGCCCCAATAGAAAAAATAGAGAAAAATAAAATCAGCCTTCAAGTAAAGAAAGGCAATGACTGGACAACTATACAAGAAGCAAAAATAGATGCCTTGGGTAGAGTAGCCCATTTCCGCATAGAGAACTGGAAGGAAGAACGGGCAGTCCCTTACAGGGTAAAAGTGGATTTACCGTTAAGAAACGGAGTCCAAAGTTTTTATTATGATGGTACCATTGCAGAGGAGCCAAAAAATAAGGACCAGGTGAAGCTTGCTGTTTTTAGTTGCAATGCTGATTATGGTTTTCCCGACAATGAAGTAAGTCTACATTCCTTGAAACATGCCCCTGACCTAGCTGTTTTTTTAGGAGATCAATTTTATGAAGGCACGGGTGGTTTTGGCATCCAAACTTCACCTCTTGAAAAATCCAGCTTGGACTACCTTCGCAAATGGTACATGTTTGGCTGGTCCTACAGCGAAATATTCAGACACATACCTGCTGCATTTATTCCTGATGACCACGACGTTTATCATGGAAATGTGTGGGGAGAAGCAGGGAAATCTGCGCCGACGGATGAAGGATGGGGCTATGTGGCTCAAGACCAGGGAGGCTATAAAATGCCAGCGGAGTGGGTGAATATGGTGCAGCTAACCCAGACGGGCCATCTTCCAGATGCATTTGATCCAAGGCCTGTAAAGCAGGGGATTGGTACTTACTATACGGATTGGGTGTATGGCGGAATAAGTTTTGCTATTCTTGAGGACAGAAAGTTTAAATCTGCCCCCAAAAATGTACTACCTGAGGAGGCCAAGGTCATGAATGGGTTTATTCAGAATCGGGCATTTGATATCAAAGAATATTATGACATTGATGCGAACCTGCTTGGAGAGCGGCAGTTGAAATTCTTAAATCACTGGTCCACAGACTGGAGCAAGGGTGCAGAAATGAAAGCAGTTTTGTCGCAAACAAATTTTTGTACGATTGCCACCCTTCCTGAGGGAAGTATTATCGATAGTATCGTTCCAAAATTACCCATTCCTGAATTGGGTGAATACGTTTCAGGAGATGCTCCTACTTCTGATATGGATTCCAATGGATGGCCACAAAAAGGAAGAGATGAAGCGCTTAGAATAATAAGAAAGGCTTTTGCATTACACATTGCCGGTGACCAACATTTGGCATCTGTCGTACAATACGGGGTGGATGAATTTAAGGATGCTGGGTATGCTTTTGCTGGCCCGGCATTGAACAATTTATTTCCGAGGCGCTGGTGGCCCACCTTACCTTCAAACCACACGCCTTTAGCTGGAAAGCCAAAATACACCGGAGATTTTAACGATGGCTTTGGCAATAAAGTGACTGTTCATGCCGTGGCTAATCCCCGTAAAACGGGAATTGAACCTGCATTAATCCATGACCGGGCAACTGGCTATGGAATAGTGACCTTTGATAAAAAAGGCAAGAAAATGACCATGGAATGTTGGCCTAGATATGTGGATCCAAAAGCCAACCCAAATGGACAATATGAAGGATGGCCTGTTACAGTTTCCCAAAAGGAAAATTATGCAAGAAATGCTACAGGCACCCTTCCGCCTTTGGATTTGAGCAATTGTAACAAACCTATAGTAGCCGTGATAGATGAAAAATCAGGAGAATTGGTGTATTCTCTGAGGGTCAATGAAAAGGTTTTCCATCCTGAAGTTTTTCAAGAGGGTAGCTACTTGGTTAGAATCACCGATGACAAGACAGGCAATTACATGGTTTTTAACCATTTGACAACTACTTCTGATCAATTGGCCTTGCTTAAGGTAGATCTTGATTCCACCAAAGCGTAAAATAAATCGTTTTCGGTGGTTCAAAATAATAATTACTTGAAGTTTATTTATTTAATATGAAAAAGAGTTTATTGTTTTCAATACCTGTGTTTCTTTTTTTTGTGGTTGGATGCCAACAAAAAAAGCAGGAAGTCGTTCCACCCAACATTATTTATATTCTAGCTGATGATTTAGGTTATGGAGATTTGGGCTGTTATGGTCAGGAAAAAATTGAAACGCCAAATATTGATGCTTTGGCAGCTTCCGGGATGATGTTCACCCAACATTATTCTGGTGCGCCAGTTTGTGCACCAGCAAGAGCGGTATTGCTTACGGGACAGCATTCGGGGCATTCACAGGTAAGGGGCAATGATGAGTGGGGTAGCAGAGGAGATGTTTGGGATTATTATGCGATGTTAGCAGATTCTACCTTGGAAGGGCAAAGGCCTATTGCCACCGGTACGGTTACGATTGGGTCCATGCTTCAAGGAGCCGGTTACACTACTGCAGTGGTAGGGAAATGGGGACTTGGCGCACCACATACCGAAGGTGTTCCAAACAAACAGGGATTTGATTATTTCTTTGGTTATAACTGTCAAAGGCAAGCCCATACCCTGTATCCTGTTCACCTTTGGGAAAATGACCACAGGGTTTACTTAAACAATGACACCATAGCCCCTAATAAAAAACTCGCCGAAGGAGCTGATGTTTATGATTTGGAAAGTTACGGCGATTATTTCCTCACTGAATATGCCCCAGAGGTAATGTTCGATAGGATTACCAATTTCGTAGATGAGCAAAGCAGTACAAAGCCTTTCTTTTTATATTGGGCAACACCTATTCCTCATGTACCTCTTCAGGCACCTGAAAAATGGATTGATCATTATGTAGAAAAATTCGGAGATGAAACACCTTATCTGGGAGAGCGTTCTTATTTCCCTTCTCGTTACCCTAGAGCTACTTATGCAGCCATGGTCAGTTATCTGGATGAACAAGTAGGAGAGCTTGTTGAGCAATTAAAGAGCAAAGGACTTTATGAGAATACCTTAATCATTTTCACTTCCGACAATGGACCCACCTTCAATGGAGGAACGGATTCCCCTTGGTTTAACAGTGGAGGTGAATTTAGAGAAGAGCAAGGTTATGGTAAAGGATATCTTTATGAAGGAGGTATTCGGGTACCCATGATCGCTTCCTGGCCGGGAAATATTAAAGAAGGTTCAATTAGTGATCATGCATCTGTTTTTTATGATGTAATGCCCACCTTGGCCGATGTAGCCGGGAAATCACTGGATATAGCGACAGATGGAACCAGTTTTTACCCTACTTTAATAGGAAATGAACAACCTCAGCCTGAATTTCTCTATTGGGAATTCCCTTCTTATGGTGGTCAGATCGCTGTTAGGTTGGGAGACTGGAAAGCGTTAAAACTGGATGTTCAAAAAGGAGGTTCTTCATGGTTGTTATTCGATTTGAAAAGTGATCCTTTGGAAATGCACGATGTGGCTGAGGAAAACCCAGATGTCCTCCAAAAGGTAAAAGAAATTGTCACACGCGAACATGTAACTTCACCCAATGAAAGGTGGCGGTTTGAGGAGTTGGATGGTGTTTAATTCCATCTAACTATTTGATAGTATTATACTTAACCATATAATTCCCGAAGGTAAACGAAGAAGCATAAGTAATCATGTCATAAATAGCCACAGGTTTCAACCCGTAGGAAAAGGGTATATAAACCTAAGATTTTGGCGGTATTGTTGCCTATTTTTAGCAACAATGCTGCCAAAATCCAGACGTCAGTTAGCAACCAAACGATACTTACCAACGACTTCGAATCTGGGTTGGGTAAATAAAAAACCAATAAATAATGGTTTTTTATTTTTAGCGGTAAAAGATATGTTGGCAATCTGCTTGATAACCATTAAATTAGCGATGTAATTAATATAAACCCGATGGGATTGAAAAATACAGCAGTTTTTTCGTCAATTTTTATGGTATTATTTATAGCCGCTATGGCTTTAAATAGTTGCTCCAACGAAAACGTCAAAAAGGAAGTCTCAATTCCTGATCAAGTCAGCTATAATTTCCATATTAGGCCAATTTTATCCGACAATTGCTTTGCTTGCCATGGGCCAGATGCCAATAAAAGAGAGGCCGGATTAAGACTGGACAATGAAGCAGGAGCTTTTGCTGCATTGAAGGAGAACCCGGATCAGCATGCCATTGTTCCAGGTAAACCCAACAAGTCTCAAGTGATTAAAAGAATTTTTTCAGCCGATGCTTCTGAGAAAATGCCTCCCCCTGAATCCAATTTGTCAATCACTGATTATGAAAGGAAATTGATAAAGAAATGGGTTGAACAAGGAGGGGCTTATGAAAAACATTGGGCCTTTGAGCCTCCGAGTAAGAAAGCTATTCCTATTCCCGATAGCGAAGAATGGAGCCACAGTCCCATTGATGGCTTTGTTTTTGCAAAAATGGAGGAGAAGGGCTTGTCTCCCAGTCCAAAAGCAGCCGACAGTTATCTTTTAAAACGACTTAGTTTAGACCTTACAGGTTTGCCTCCTACTTCTGAAGAAGTCAAAATTTTTTCGTCAGGTGAGAAATCGTGGGAGGAGATGATTGATCTATACCTTAATAAACCAGCCTACGGTGAAAAATTAGCACTATTATGGCTGGATATTTCCAGATACGCGGATTCTTTTGGCTATCAGAATGACAATATTCGAACCCAATGGCCTTACCGGGATTGGGTAATTCATGCTTTTAATCAGAACTTTCCATATGATAAATTTTTAACCTGGCAATTCGCCGGGGACTTGCTTCCTGAACCAAATAGAGAACAACTCTTGGCTACAGCCTTTAACAGAAACCATAAAGTTACTGAAGAGGAAGGAGTCATTCATGAAGAGTACAGGATGGAATATGTTTTAGATAAAACCAATACCTTTAGTAAGGTGATCCTTGGAATTACTATGGAATGTGCCCAATGTCATGACCACAAGTACGATCCGATCTCTCAAAAGGATTATTACAACCTTTATGCATTTTTCAACAATACACCTGAAAAAGGTTTCGAAGGGGGAGCTGGGTCTGCTGTGCGGGCTAAAACGCCGCTTATGTTGATAGATAAAGCGGATACTGAAGGGATTTTAGACTTTGTTAATCATCCAGACACGAGCAAAGTGGCCGTTTCAATCATGCAGGATTTTCAAGATTCAATCCGCCCCACTTTTATTTTGGATCGAGGCTTGTATGATGCCCCTAAGGGTGAAAAATTAATTGCTAATACACCGGATGTAATCAAGCCTTTTTCTAGCGAATTACCAAAGAATAGGTTAGGATTGGTGAAATGGGCTTTTGCTGATGACCATCCCTTGACTTCAAGGGTTTTTGTCAATTTAATATGGCAGG
>Ga0335398_10008437_pt1 | contig 12215 bp, 10 predicted proteins | sample BON03_FD_205742 | JGI IMG/M metagenome (GOLD analysis project Ga0335398, IMG submission 205742) | Freshwater microbial communities from Lake Bonney liftoff mats and glacier meltwater in Antarctica - BON-03 (spades assembly) (version 2) | ecosystem: Environmental > Aquatic > Freshwater > Ice >...
GCTTCGTTTCCTTGCTCATGGCTGCAAAGTGATGCAGACAAGGGGTGGTTGCAAGCATCTATTGCATAAGTTGTTGCAGACTTTTTTAGAAACCTATATGTAGCAAGGATTCATCGCTGGTCCGGATCCAGCGGCCGCCTTTGTTTTCGCCGGTGGCTTCGAGTTTTTCACCGATGTTCCAGAAGTCTCCGGCGTTGCCCTGCATGAATTGGCCTTCGAAGGATTTCGGCCAGATGCCTGCGGCGCCGGGAGTGCTTACGTGAACCAATATTCCGCTGTTGTTTTCCTCAGTGCCGGGTAGCCATCGCCACTCTACGCTCAGGGTGTAATTTTTGTAGCTTTCTTTGGTGCGAAGGTAGCCGAGGGGTTCGCCGGTGGTGGAGAGAACTCCGTTCTCGAGTTTCCATGCGGTTTCGACTGGTTTCTCGCCATCTTTGGTAAGGAAGGTCCAGGTGCTCAGGTCTTTGCCGAGGAGTTCGGTTGTTTCCTCCTCGTCAATCGATGCGAAGACAGGGAGGCAGGTGAGGAGGAGGATGGCGGGTATTTTCATGAATGAGATTACTGTGATGCGATCTTAGAAATTGCAAAGTGATTTGAAGGCTTGCGTTTCGGTAGGGGTGGGTTGTGCTGGCTTTAATGAATCCCGAGAGCAAAACGTATGCCCTGTTGGCGACCGCGAGGATCGCGAATGTTCCCAGTGTGCTCAGTAACTTGGCTGTCGGCGTGTTGCTGGGCTGCACGGTTGAGGGAAGTGGTTATGATTGGCCGTGGCTGCTTTCGATTGCGGCTGTGTTGTTTTACGTGGCGGGGAATTTTTTAAATGACTGGCAAGACCGGGAATGGGACCTGGAGAATCGACCGGAGCGGGCGCTGCCCCGGGGTTTGTTTTCGGCCTCAACTTATCTTTCGGTTGCCGTCGGCGGGATGGTCGTGGGTCTCGGGATCTGCGCCTGGTATGGGCTCGTGGCTTTTGTGGTTGCGGTGGTATTGGTCGCGCTGATCGTGCAATATACCAAAGTCCACAAACGAGCAGCGTGGTCGGTGATTCCGATGGGACTTTGCCGGGCGTGTCTGCCGGTGCTTGGATATGTGGCGATGGGGCGGGGGATTTCCGGAACCGTGCTTTTCCCGGCGGCTGCGCTTTTGTTATACATTATCGGCCTCTCGCTTAGCGCCCGGTGGGAGGCTCGTGGCGATCTTCCCGTGGAGCAGAAATGGCAAGCGAGGGGCTTACTTGTCGGTGCGGGTCTGCTTGCCGCGATACTCCCGCTTCTCATCGACCCTCTCTTCGGTTGGATCGGACTGCTGCCCTTCGGCATTTGGTTGGCGCTTTGCGTGACGAAATTCCAATCGCCTGTTCCCACCCACGTATCCGCCCTGCTTGCCGGGATTCCGCTTGTGGATTGGATCGTCCTTCTACCCATTGCCCTGTCGTGGTTGAATCTGAAACGGGTTGAAAGCGTCGATTTGATGTTCATTACCGCCATCATTCTGCCTCCCCTTGCATTTGTTTTAGGCCGCCTCCTCCAGCGTCTCGCCCCCGCCACCTGATCGGGGTGGTTAAGTTCCGGAAAGTGGGAATTCCCTCCTTGGGTAGTTACGTCGGATCTTTGATAAACCTCATAAAATTGCGTATGCCACCGGCCTTTTGCATCGAACAACGCCGGTGGACTGGAGGCGTTTCGGACGGAGGCGAAGTCGTAGCCCGAAGGGTGAGACCTCGATTGGTTTAACCGTCCCCGGAATCCCTGCAATCCCCAGCCGGACGGTGTCGATCAAAGTCCGACGTGGAAACACGAGAAGATCCAATTGGACGACACTTCCCCACCGCGATTGAAGTTTTGAGGAATACGGAGCGACACCGCAGATCCCGAACGAAGTGAGGGATAATCGCACCCTAGTTCTCGAAGACGCCTGACGCCTTCCATCGGCAAAAAAATCGCTTTTCAATAATTCTTGGCAAAGCGGCAAGTAAAGTTATACCAGCAAAAAATAAATACCGCAGCGCAGGCCCAAGCTTCCGCCAGATCCCGGCGCGGCCTGGCGGTTCCTCCTACCGAAACACCGCCCACTGCATCACTGAAAGACCTCTTCCGCCCCCTTTTCCCCGCCCTCCGGTCAAGCCCAACTGCTGTTTTAGGAGCCTATAACAAAAGGAAATTCCTAGCAGTATGAGAAATAGTCGAGGTTGAGGAAGTTATTCTCCTGTGCTCTTTAAAGATATCCCGTGCCACTTAAAGAATCATTAGTCCTGACCTCCGAGCCACGTCACATCGCTTGGCTACTCCGCATCGGATGTGCTGTGATGTTATTTGGCCATGGAATGATGTGTTGGAACGGCCAGATGCCCCTGCGCGCACTTCTCTGGGACGAAGGTATGGTCTCTGGGTCGGTGAAAACTCTCAGCGGAATGGAGTGGGACACATGGGCTTCATCGATGCAGGTCGATGGTGGGATCAGCAACGTCGTCCGTGCGCAGGCTTGGCTGTTTTTTCTTTCCGCAGTCACCGTCCTGATTCCACTGCGCCGCAGTCGCTTCATCGCCGCCGCGCTCTATCTCACCATCGCTTTGGACTTGTTATTCCTCGGATGGTTAAAATACTACGAATCCGGTGAAGGCATTGCTCACTGGTTGGAACACGCTAGCCAGATCTGTTTCCCAATTGTGCTTTGCTTGTTGGTTTTCGGCAAAGACAAGTGGCGTATTGTCGCAACGGTCAGTATCTCGATCACTTTCGTTACACACGGATTGCTCGCGATAGGGCAAACATCGCAGATCGTCCTTCTCAACCACCCGCAACCGGGAAAATTCGTCGAGATGACTATGCTCTGCCTGGGATTCGAATCTGAATCACATGCCAGCGCGTTCTTGCTGACGGCGGGCATACTCGATTTCATCGCCGCCGCCGCGATCTTTTTCCGCGGTTGGGTGCGCCTTCTCGGCCTTGGTTATATGGTTGTCTGGGGACTCGTGACCGCGCTCGCCCGCCCGTGGGCTTACTTCGAACCAACAGCCGCCATGGAAACCCTAATCCGCTGGCTTCCGGAGCTCTTCTATCGCTCGCCACATTTCCTTCTGCCTCTGATAATACTGCTTGCGCTGCGCGCAAGTCGAGCAGAGGACTCAAGGCCCACCTCAGCTCAATCATGATACAAATTTTCTCATTACTCTTGCTTCTCGCCTCCGCAGTTCCTGCTTTTGCAAGCACTGACAAATACCGCCTTATCTGGAACGACTCACCCGATTCATCCATCACCATCGGCTGGTGTGAGATCGATGGTGGCTCCGCCAGCCTATTTTACAAAGAAGTCGAGTCGGCCGCTGCAAGCCAGACGGCCAGCATCGATCATAAGACCTCGCACCTAGGGTTGGAGAACCGATTTGTCAGGCTAAAGAATCTCAAAGCAGACACGCTTTACGAGTTCATCATCAAAGATGAAAACTCCCAGAGTCAGCGTCTCACTTTCAAGACAGCGCCCGATAGCCCCGCTAGTTTTTCGTTCGTGGCAGGCGGCGACAGCCGCAACCACCGCGACGCCCGCCAGCGCGCCAACCGCACAGCAGCCAAGCTGCGCCCGCTATTCGTCTGCTTCGGCGGCGACATGATCAACCGACCCACCCCAGAAGAGTGGGGCAACTGGCTTGATGATTGGCAGCTCACAACTCGGAAGGACGGCCACATGATCCCTATCATCGCGGCCCGTGGCAACCACGAGAGCGCGAAAGATATCCACGCTATTTTTGATACGCCGATACCTGATGATTACTACGCCGTCGATTTCGGTAACGGATTTCTCCGTGTCTACACGCTCAACAGCAACATTACTCGTGGAGGTTCGCAAGGTCGTTGGCTTGAATCAGACCTCAAGAGGAACCAGGAAACGACCTGGAAAATCGCCCACTACCACCATCCGTTTCGTCCACACACATCTGCTAAAACCGAGCAGCACGTCCAATACAACGCTTGGGCGCCGCTATTTTTCAAATTTGGAATTGATCTCGCAATCGAGTGCGATAGCCACGTGGTCAAGCGCACCTGGCCCGTCCGCCCATCAAACCAACCCGGTAGCGATCAAGGGTTTATCCGCGATGATGCCAACGGCACCACTTTCATCGGCGAAGGTTGCTGGGGAGCCCCATTACGTGCAAACGATGACGACAAGACATGGACCCGCGCCTCTGGTTCCTTCAACCAAATCAACTGGCTCTGCGTCAGCCCTAAGATGATGTTTACCCGCACCATCAAAGTCGATAGCATTGAGGGAGTAACTGGCGAGATCGATGCCAAGAACCCCTTCGACTTGCCCGAAGGTCTGGAGATTTGGGAACCCGAAACCGGTGCCGTCGTTTATCTGATGCCACGCGGCAAAGACGGCCGTCCAGCCTTCGATCCATCATTCCTAGCAAGGCTAAATATCGTCGCTGACCTGTCCAATGGACGTATCAGTATCGAGAAAGAAGGAGAAATTAGCGAAGGTGTGAAGATCCGCTATACAAGCGATGGCACCAATCCTACCGCAACCTCTCCAGTTTATACGGAACCTATCGAGGGAGGAGAAGAGTCTAACATCCGAGCCGCTATTTTCAAAGACGGCCAAGCGGTGACAGAAGTGTTCGGCAGCTAATACCGTTTCGCGGGTGGAAGCGGAGCTGTGCGCTTTTCTGGAATAGCTTCGTTATTCCTCGGTCATGGTGCCCTTTCAAACGGGCAGGAATAGCCCGTATCGCGATCAGATTCGCACCTAAGAGAAAAGACAGTTGCTGGACAAAGCTGTCAGAATAGTTTCCCGAGGATTTTACAAATGGTCTTGCTCCGTTGAACGCGTGGTGCGACGTGGACTTCCAACACGCATTCCGCACCTCACGGGATGAAAATATTCTTCATATTTAATGGATTCAAGGTGAGACAGTTACGAACTAGGAGAAGTCCGTAAATCTAACAGCTCTGTACATTGTATGTATGCTTTGGCTCATTCTCTCCCATGAGCAAGCCGGTCTCCTCCGCACAGCGACTCGTCGATGACTCCCTCATGCTGCGAGTTCACCACATCCCAGCCATCGCCCGAATGTCTCACCGTCTGGGTCTCATTGATCTAATCAACGAGAGCATCCCATGCAACACCGCTCTGAACTAGGCACCCTCGTCACCGGCATGGTCTGCGGCACCCTTTCAGGCCGTAGCCCGCTCTACAAAGCGGAAGAATTCATCGCCGACCAAGGCACCGAACTTCTCTTCGGCATCCCCGTCAACCCCCGCAACTTCAACGACGACGCATTGGGCAACGCACTCGACCGCATCCACGAAAAAGGAACCCTCAAGCTCTTTACCGAGGTCGCTCTCAGAGCAGCTACCGTCTTCAATCTCGACACCAGCCAGTGCAGCTTTGACACCACCAGCGTAAATGTCTGGGGAGATTATAACACCAGCCTTTCTGACAAAAAAGCCCCACACATCACTTACGGATACGGCAAGGATAAGCGTCGCGACCTCAAGCAATTCATGGTCTCAATGCTCTGCGTGGAAGGCAATATCCCCATTTCCGGTAAAATGCAAAACGGCAATTGCAGCGATGAGACACTCAACAACGAGGAACTCCAGCGCATCGCGAGACTGCACAAACCGTTAGGAAAAAACATCGGTGAACTTTCCTATGCCGCCGACTGCAAACTCATCACGGCGGGCAATCTCAGACAGCTCCAAGTCCTCCTTTTCATCTCCCGCCTCCCCACCACCTTCAAGGAACACGACCGGGTTATCGGACAAGCCATCGATGCAGGGAAGTGGGACGATCTAGGTGTTCTAGCTGAAACATCGAGCTCGTCAGTAAACCGCCAACGAGTCAGTTACAAAGCGCAGGAAAGCCAAGTCACCACCTCACGTGGAGAAAAACTTTTCCTTCCTCAAAGAGCCGCTGATAGCCAACGACACAAAACCGCAAGGACGGCTATATCTGAAAGCCCTAGGATTTGACGAGACGATCGACACTAACCCACTCGCAAAAAGCAAAACTCAAAGATACTCCTAACAAAATCCAAATCCCGAATTTGGCTGAAGAATGATACCGGTTGGGTGCGGAATGTCTGACATTACGACATTCCAGACAATTAGACGTCAGTAAAAGAATGAAGGCACCACGAATCTGACGAATCTGAAAAAATGATTGGGGCCGTAAATCCTTGGATTCTTTGGTTCTTTTCTTCGGCAGGTTGTTGGTGTCTTCCACGCTTCTGGAGCGTGCTTGGGCTGTTTCAGACGATTCTTGAGGCGCTCCTTATTGTTCGTGGGAGTGCATCGCGGTTGCGATATTAGTGCAAAATACTTGCGTTAGCTGAGAGTCGCGTCAAAGTTACCCGCATGAAAATGATTCAAACTTTCGCTTTATTGGTCGGATTCGTTGGCTCGGTTTCCGCGTCTGAGCTCAAGGTCGTTTCGCTGCATCCCTTGATCGGAGACATTTTGAGGCAGGTCGGCGGTGACAAGGTCGAAGTGATTGACCTGATCGGTCAGAACGGTGATCCCCACAGCTTTGCGCCGCAAGCGAAGGATCTGGTAGCCGCAAAAGGGGTGGAAGTCTATTTCGTTTCCGGGATGGGCTTGGAAAACTACCTGCCGGAGCTTAAAGCGGTGCTTGGCGATAAGGTAAGGATCGTGGAGGTGGGTGCGACCCTGCCGGCTCTGCATGGTGCATGCGATCACGAAGGGCATAATCATGATCATGCCCTTGAGCTCGATCCTCATTGGTGGCATTCGGTGGATTTGTTCCGGCGTGCGGCTGGCGTGGTGGCGGAAGAGCTTTCGAAGGAATTGCCGGAGGCGCGCGATGACTTCGAGGCTAATTTAGTGGCCTATCGTACGAAGCTGGATGCGTTGGAGAAATGGGTGAAGCGCGAGGTGATTCGCATTCCGAAGGACAGGCGCAAGCTGGCGACTGCTCATGCCGCCTTCCAATATTTCTGCGATGAATACGGCTTTGAATCGTTTTCCGTGCAGGGAATGAACCGCGAGCAGATGCCGGACGCGGTCAGACTGGCCACGCTGATTGGCGATCTTAAAGAGCAGAAAGTCGCAGCGATCTTCCCGGAGAGGGAATCGAATCCCAAGATGCTGAAAAGCCTCACCCGCGACACTGGGATTAAACTCGGCGGTGAGCTCATCGCCGATGGTCGGGGTGTGAGCAGCTACGAGGCGATGGTGAGGGGGAATGTCGCAACCATTGTTGCAGAGTTGGTGAAATGAGTTTGTCCTCACTCTAAAACAATAGCCACCGGGCAGTGGTCGGAGCCCATGATGTTTGGTAGGATGCTTGCTTCATGGAGGCGGTCGATGAGGGCGGGGGAGAGCCCGAAGTAGTCGAGTCTCCAGCCGACGTTTCGCTGGCGGGCTCCGCCGCGATAGGACCACCAAGAGTAGGCCTCGGTTTTGTCGGGATATAGGTGTCGGAAAGAGTCGATGAAACCGCTTTTGAGTAGCTCGGAAAAGCTGGCGCGCTCCTCATCGGAGAAGCCGGCGCTTTTGCGGTTGGCTGCGGGGCGGGCGAGGTCGATTTCGTTGTGGGCGACGTTGAGATCGCCACAGAAGATCACGGGTTTAGTTGCGGCAAGGGTGTTGAGGTGGTTGCGAAATGCAGTGTCCCAATCGAGGCGGTAGGCGAGGCGGCGTAGGCCGTCTTGGGCGTTGACTGTGTAGACGTTAACGAGGTGAAAATCCGGATATTCCAAGGTGATGACGCGGCCTTCTTTGTCATGTTCTTCGATTCCCAGGCCGTGGGTGCAGGCGATGGGGGCATGTTTGGTGAAGATGGCGGTGCCGGAGTAGCCGGGTTTTTCAGCGGAGTTCCAATAGGATTTGTAGGCACCGAATTCGAGCGGGAGCTCTACCTGTTCCTCGCGGGCCTTGGTTTCCTGAAGGCAGAGGATGTCGGGGTTTTCGGTTGAGATGAATTCCGTGAGGCCCTTGTTGAGGGCGGCGCGGATGCCATTGACATTCCAGGAGACGATTTTCATAAAAATTTAGAATTTAAATTCGAAAACTCAAAAAGAGGTGGTGGGGAGGGCATTGGAGATTTGAGATTTGAGATTTGAAAGTTGAATTTTAAAGGAGCAACATGCAGTCGCCGTAGGAGTAGAAGCGGTATTTCTCGGCGACGGCCAGGCGGTAGGCTTCGAGGGTGAGTTCGCGGCCCGCGAAGGCGGAGACGAGCATGATGAGGGTGGATTGCGGGAGGTGGAAATTTGTTAGTAGAGCGTTTACCGCCTTAAACTTATATGGTGGGTGCAGGAAAATATCGGTTTCGCCAGTCATGGCTGCGTTCTGGGAGATCCGGTTCGTATCGGATGCCAATGATTCTAGGACACGTGTGACGGTTGTGCCGACGGCGATTACCCGCTTGGCCGCGTTGATCTTGTCCGCTGATTCCTGGGTGACGGCATACCGTTCCGAATGCATCACATGCTCTTCGATGTCATCCACGGAGACTGGCCGGAAGGTTCCGACACCGACGTGGAGGGTGATAAAATCGTGGTCGATACGGGAGAGAATCTCCGTGGTGAAGTGGAGTCCTGCGGTGGGGGCGGCGATGGCACCTTCTTGTTTGGCGTAGACCGTTTGGTAGCGCTCTTGGTCCGCTTCGTCGTCGTCCCTTCCGATGTAGTGAGGTAGTGCGAGATGGCCGTGCTTTTCGAGATCGACGGCTTGGTCCCAACGGATGATGCGGTCTCCGTTTTCCATAACTTCCACTACGGTTCCAGTAGTTCCACCGACCTTGAGGGTGTGACCAAGCTTCATTCGTTTCCCCGGTTTTGCGAGGCAGCGCCAGAGGGTGGGTGAGAGTTGGTCGAGGCAGAGTAGTTCGACGCGGTCGTCATCGGAGAATAGCCTGGCGGGGATGACGCGGGTGTTATTGAGAACGAGTAGGTCATCCTTTCTGATGAAGCTTTCGAAATCTGAGAACATCCGGTGCTCAATTTTACCAGTATCGCGGTGGACGACAAGCATCCGTGAAGCTGATCGGACGGGGAGAGGGCGAGAGGCGATGAGCTCCTCGGGCAGTTGGTAATCGTAATCTTTGGTAAAGAGGGACATGGGAATAAGTTAGTGAGTTACAGGAAGGGAGGCGAGGGTTTTGCGGATGAGGGTTGATTCGCCCCATACACGGAAGAGGTTGTTGAGATGGCCGTGACCGAGTCTTTCGGTGGCGATCAGGAGACGGGTTCCGTCTTTTTCCAAATCCCAAGGATCGCGAGCGCCGGCGGCCTGCCATTCTTGCGAAACGAAATGCTTGAGAATAATGTGGCGATCGATTTCGTTTCTGTAGGCGATGGCGAACTCGGTCGATTGTTCCTTTGAATTGGTATTTCCCAAGGAGAAATGCGGTAGTTTGATTTTGTGGTTTCGCGACCATCTTCTGACCGCGGGTTGGAGAATGCGGACTGCCTGCGAGATGAGTTCCGTTAACGGATTCTGATGCCTAGAGTCCAAAGGGCGCAAGGGGAGCATGCGATTGGTGATTGCCTGATAGCCTGCCTGCCCCATCGGCCCGTGGTAAATGATTGAATCGTCTGTGACCCGGACTGGACCACCGCCGTAAACGAAGCCGTCCCAGCGGGCTTCCCCGTGTTTCGAAAATCGTTCGGGATGCTTCGCGAGGAGAATGCGTTCGGCTTTTCCGTAGCCAATCTGTTGTTTAAGAAAAGCTCGGATCGAGGGGCGGCGCCAGTGCCAGACGAAGGCACCGGGGACAAAAGCCAGTTCGAGACCGGCGTCGCGAAGCCGCCAGCAGAAGTCGACGTCGTCGCCAGCGGTTCGGAAATCAGGATCAAATCCGCCGATTTTTTCGAAGGCCTCGCGACGGACGGAGATGTTGCAGCCGGGGAGGTGTTCGGCGCGGGTGTCTTCGAGAAGGACATGGCTCGGTGCGCCGGGAGAGGCGCAGATGATTGCTTCATCGGAGTTGCGGGCTGGCGGCGGAAGGTTCGGGCCACCTGCTGCGGCGATGGATGGATTTCGGAATGCCCGGTCGAGGCGGACGATCCATTCTGCGTCTGGCTCGCAGTCGTCATCGGTGAACGCGAAAATTTCGCCGGAGGCGTTTGCGGCACCAAAGTTCCTAGCCGCGCTCAGGCCGGAGGGAGAAATACTTAGGAGGCGGACAGAAGGAAATTTTTCCGAAACGATGCGGGTGGTTCCGTCGATTGAACCGTCATCGACGACGATAGTTTCGTAGGGGCCGCCGTCCATGGAAGCGATTGCTTTGAGGCAAGCTGCGATGCGCGCGGCACCATTGCGGGTGCAGACGATGATGGAAAATGGGCGTTCGGTCTGAGCTGGAGGGCTGGGTGTGAAGTTTTTGCAAAGCCGATAGGATGGCTTCGGGTTGCTATCCCGATCGGTGATCCCAAAATTCCAGTCCGTGACTTCGACTCCATTGTTTTGCCAAAGGTCGCTCCATGAGAAGACGGTGAAGCCGGCGGTTTCTTCCGAGTGTGCGGCTTCCAAAGCCCAACCCAAAGCTGCGGCCTGGACTTCCAGAGAGTTGCGAAGGGAATCCATGCCGAATTCCGAGACCACCAGCGGGCGGTCTCCGGCGATGTTGTGTAGCCTGCGAAGATAGGCGGCAAGAGAGTCCTGATCCTCCAGATATATATTGAATGCGGAGAAGTCGGCGTTGGCGGGTTCCAGGTATTCGGTAGATGGATAGTTCGCGTAGGCGAAGAGGAGGTGGGGGGCGGTTTCGCGGCCGGTATTGATTAGGGATTCCAGGACCTCTCTCACTTTCGTGGGGCCCATCCAGCGCACGAGATCAGAGGGGATTTCGTTTCCTACATAGACAGCTGCGATGGCCGGATGGTCGGCATGTTTCCGCAGCCAGGATGTTAGTTTTATTACTGCTGCGGAAATAAGGGCGGGCCGCGAGATGAAATCCTCGTAGTGCCGCCAGTCGAGGCCGGCGAAAACCAGCAGGTTCTCGGAGTGGGCGGCATCGAGCAGCGCTTCGTCAGGGAGTGTGAAAAGGCGGATCGCATTGAAACCAGCGGCTTTGACCCGCGCGAGTTCCTCGCGTGGCGGAGGAGTTTTTTCGGGAGGGAAGGGGCCGTAGGTGACGGCCTTGAGCCATGAGCGTTCCGAACCGTAGCGGAAAAATTTCCCATCGGTTTTGAGGTTGGAACGGGCTGGATCTCGGGTCACGCGCGAAGCCTATGATGCCGCCGCGCGATTGCCTATAGGAAATCGGTGAGGCGGTGGGCTCCGGGGAATAATTTGCGACAACTGGGATTGAAACTCCCTCCGATATCCGTATATTTTTTGATCCATGGAAGAAAAGAATTTCAAGAGCCGCGAGGTCCGGAGGGGGGTGCCGTGGTTCGGGGTCGCATTCCTGATACTGGCGGCCGCGGTGGTGGGGTCGTTTTTCACTGAGATACCGGCGAAGGTGAGTCGGAATCTCAAGCAGTTGGCAGAAAGCCGTAAGCCGCAGGCGACGATCGACGAAAGGACGATCGTAATGCAGATTGAGCAAAGGTTGCGGGCGGAGATGGAGGAGAAGCTGGAGCGGGAACTCGCCGAGGTCAGGCAAGCCGAACCACTAGCGGACGATGGTGATGAAAGCCCCGAGCAGCTGCGGCCGTTGCCACTGGGAAAGGTGACTGATGTTCGCAAACTTCGCAGCGGGATTCCGTTCAAAACCGAGATCACCTTTGAGAAGGGTGGGATCGCCTCGGTGGAGCGCGGGGAGGACGACAGTTATGTCGCGCAGTATGAACTGAGATTGAAGCTGCCCGCCCCTGCTACGACGATCGCAGAACTGGAGATGAGCAATGCGAAGCTTTCCAAAATCCTGCCATCTCTGCCGGATTTACTCGATAAAGGAAAGATTTCGCCGTGGTTTAATAAGCTTTACGAGAACAAAAGCCAGCGGGTGCGGCGGGATGCAAACGCGCTCAACGAGCTTCTGACCAAACACAATATCTATGACTGCGAGACGATCATGCACCTCCGCTCGGAGAGCGGTCGGAAAGTGTTTCTGATGCAGGCCGAAATGGATGTGGTTTCGGATGGGTCCGATGGTGACCGGCTTCCGGAAATGCCGGATTCGATCGTAAATTCGACCTACTACCAGCCGTTTACGAGCTATGGCTGGAGGAAAACGGGTAAGACCCCGAACCCGATGATCGCTGGATTCGAGCGGCGGATCGGCAATGCCAATAAGGAGCTGGC
>Ga0335398_10008438_pt1 | contig 12211 bp, 11 predicted proteins | sample BON03_FD_205742 | JGI IMG/M metagenome (GOLD analysis project Ga0335398, IMG submission 205742) | Freshwater microbial communities from Lake Bonney liftoff mats and glacier meltwater in Antarctica - BON-03 (spades assembly) (version 2) | ecosystem: Environmental > Aquatic > Freshwater > Ice >...
GTGTGTTTTGTGGGTGTGGGTGGTGTGTTTGTGTGTGTTTGTGTGTGTGCGTGTGTGTGTGCGTGAGTGTGTGTGTGCGCGCGCGCGTGTGTGTGAACGTGAAAATTTTCTACCGTGCAAGGTGGGTGCCGTCAAGAAATTGAGGAAGCCGCGTTAATGACACGCAGCCTGAAGGTGTTTCAAAAAGAGTTGGAGCTCCGATCTCAATTCCATTTTTCCGCAGAAGCACATCGCGGTATTTATGCTGCAAGATCCGCTGCATAACTCCTCCCGTTTTAGTACATGAGTGTGTGAGTGTTTGTTTGTTTGTACGTGTGTGTGTGAGTGTATGCGTGTGTGTGTAAGAGAGAGTGTGTGAGAGAGAGAGAGTGTGTGTGTGTGTGTGTGTGTGTGTGTGTGTGTGTGTGTTTGTGTGTGTGTGTGTGTGTGTGTGTGTGTGTGCGTGTGTAAGAGCGAGAGAGAGAAAGTGTGTGTGTGTGTGTTGTGTGTGTATGTGTGTGTGTGTGTGGTTGTGTGCGTTTGCGTGTGTGCGCGTGTGTGTGTGTGTGTTTTGAAGAGAGATTCTGTGCGATGTGTGCGAGAGAGCCACCAGAAACTAGTCGAAAACACACCGGAAAGTTCACGAAGTTACATTTGCGCACGGCACCGGGCTGTTCGCGCAGCAGCACATCAGCGATGGGCGCAAAGTCGACACGCCGTAGAAAGGCAAGGTCGTGTTGGATCACACAGACCAGAGGTGTCTGCACGAGTTCGAGAGCGCGCAGCGTGGCGAGAGCGAAACCATGCCAGCTCTCTAGCTCGAGCACCTCGATCTTTTTGTCGTGCGCCCACTGCGCCTCGCGGAGGTTTTCAAGGCGTTGGCGGTAGCGTTGAATGTACTCTGGAGGCAGGCAGCCCTTTTTGAAGCCCCTGAATTTGGTGGTAGTGGTGCTCGCGGCCACGTCAATTTCCAGGTGATCGCACACGAGAATTTTGCGACATCCTTCCAGGCCTGCGAGAGCGAGAGAGCCAAAGGTGGTTTCAAGAATGTCCAGTTCAGGGTCGCTGCGCATTGGTGACGTCGTGACAACGATTGTGACCAGACTACTCAGATCTGTTGGTGTAACTTGTGCCAGCGCATTGCTTGTGCAGGCAGCCGCCCCTTCTGGGGTCCTCAGATGCAGCAGATGCGAATGATCTTGCACACGCAATTCCGAAATCCTGAACTTGTCGCCGCGGGGGATCAAGGTCGCCTGCAACAACTTCCAGACACCGACTGCCACATCGCTTTGCGCGAGCGTTGAATACGTGCGATGAAGGACATCTGCGCCGCAGTGTGCTGTGTGTGCAGTGCAGCTGCACTCGAATCTTGCGACAAAAACCCCGTATGTCCCCCCTGGGCGACAACACCCCCGTACGTCCCCTCCTCCACATTCTTCCAAATTGTGCAATAAGTGTATGTTCGTCGCGTCGTCAGCACTCTGTGCAATGGTCGAGTGAGCTCCAGCTGCATCAAGTGCCGTCAACAAGCACGTTTCCACTGCTTGCGCCGAACACACGCGGCGGACAAGAAACACGGCCGCGTGCACTTTGGGCCTGGCTCGTTCCGCTAGAACTGTTGAAGCGCGGTCGTCTTCTTGGTTTGCTGCCGCCGCACAGGCCGGCGTGTCTCTCACATGAACAAACACTTGGTTGCGGCTAGTGAACTCCACAAGGCACCATCGGCAGGTTGCCATCTCAATGTGCCATCTCAATATGCCATCTCATCAATGCGCATCTTAGCCATATGCATCTATATATATTATTTCCACAAAAATTCGCTGGCAACAGTTTTTTCCCGCCTCTTTCGCAATCTCCCTCCGATCTCAACATTTTTTTCGAAGAAAGTACTCGTTTCGAAACCTAAAGCAATGTGCCGCAAAACCGTCAATATCCGTGTAAAATAATCATCAAACAGACCTACAGAAACCCAATTCCGTAAAAACGTCCCGCACGCTTGTGCTCATCACTCTCTTGGGTCTGTGGAGGTGCGTAAGCAGTCGAAAGGTATTAAGTGAGGCTGTCTAGCACAGACTGGGAGGGGCGTTCGGAGGATATAGGAGGACACAGTGATGGCGTGCGCTCTCCCGGCCGGGCTGTCAACACAGCCTGCAAAATGGTGGCCACACAGCTGTGGTGCTTTGGTCTTGCAAGTGACCGACCATGCGCCATTGGCCTCCGCGGCAGAGGGACCAGCGTCGCATCGACCAGCAGCAGCGCAAGAACCGGTGCCACTGTGGCGATCGCGAGATCTGATGCTGGCGGAGCTGCGGGCCCTGCAAGATCTGGCAGCACAAGGCCGGCTGGAAGGAAAAGAGCTGCTGCGGCTCGAGGTGAAGGTCAGCGGGTTCGGGGTCGAAGAATCGATGCTCTGGCTTCGCTCGCAGGCGATGCTCCCTCGCATTTTCTTTTTGAATCCAGACAGCTCGCTGCTGTCGGCTGGGTGCGGCGAGGCGCATCTCGTCAGAGGGACTGGGGATCTGCCCGGCGCATTGGTAAAAGAGGGAACGCCGCCGGCATTTCGGTACTTCGGCGGCTCACGTTTTGACGGAGGTGCGGAAGTCGGACAAGAATGGGCCGACTTTGGGGGACACTTTTTTGTGCTGCCACAGCTAGAACTGATCTACACGGCCGACCAGGCAACGCCTGTTCAGCAGCAAGAGCAGGGTGACCCAGAATGGGAGCAACGCAGCACAGCGGATAATAAGAGGAGCAATTTGCAGAATCGCACTTTCACGTTTGCAGTCAACGTAAAAGCAGGCTTCGAAGACGGCTGGTCGGGGGCGCTGGCTCGTGCGGTGCAGGCAGTTCAGGGGATGCGAGTGACTTATGGAATGGAGCGGGAGTTGCCAGCGCCCATTTCAATGGGCAACGGGACCACTTACGAGGACTGGAAGTCTTCCGTAGAGCGCGCACTCAACGAACTTGGCAAAGGTGGGGAGTTCAAAAAGGTGGTCCTTTCGCGCAATTTCTTTGTCCAGTTCGGGTCGGACGTGGAACCGCTGGACCTGCTGCTCAAGTTGCGTGCTCACAATGGCTACCTCTTCTGCTTGCAGCCATCTTCTCATGCAGCGTTCCTGGGCTGTTCGCCAGAGCCTCTCTTCAGAATCTCACACGATGTCATCGAGACGATGGCTATATCTGGCACGCGGCCTCGGGGCTCAACTCCAGAGACGGATGATGCCCTGGCACAGGAATTGCTGGCGAGTGAAAAGGACAAGTACGAGAATGGAGTGACGACCAAATATATCCAGGAGCAGCTGCAGGCGGTTGCAACGGAGGTCAAGACATCGGATATTTTTGTGATGAAACTGCAGCATGTGCAGCACATTTGCCGCCGGATTTCTGCCCGCCACGCACAAGTGGTTGGAGCATCTGCCAGAGGGACTCCAATCGGCCTGCTCATGACGCTGAACCCAACGCCGGCTGTGTGCGGCGAGTCGAGGCCGATGGCAACACAGTTTATTCGTCAGGCTGAGCGCTTCGACCGCGGCTTCTTCGGTGGTCCTGTGGGGTTTGTGTCGGCAACTGTTTGTGAGTTTCTCGTGGCAATTCGCAGTGTCCTTTGCCAGCCACGCACTTTGCATATTTATGCTGGAGCTGGAATCGTGCCTGGTTCCGATCCCGCTGCAGAGTGGGAAGAGACTACTCTGAAGATGCGCAACATCAAGCAGCTCGTGGTGTCGCCGCAACCGCTCCGCTCTTTGCCTAACATCAACACACTGTGGGCTGCGCTTGTAGTCGAGGAGCTGTGCCGGTGCGGTGTGACCAAGTTTGTCGTCTGCCCTGGCGCTCGCTCTACGCCTCTGGCAGTGGCGGTTGGCCGTAACAGAAAAGCAACGGGCGAAGTGCTGCACGACGAGCGGAGTGCTGGGTTCTGGGCCGTGGGGTATGGCAAGGCATCGCGCCATCCTGCTGCGGTCATTGTGACTTCGGGAACGGCCGTAGCAAATTTGCTGCCGGCTGCAGTGGAGGCGGCTCAGCAAGGAGTGCCTCTGCTCTTGCTGACGGCCGACCGGCCTTACGAGCTGCGCGAATGTGGCTCTAACCAGACTATCGTACAGGCAGGTATTTTTGGTGGCTATGTTCGATGGGCGCGTGATATGCCCTGTCCATCGGACGAGGTGCCAGCAGCTACTCTGTTGTCAGATATCAATTACGCCGTGCACTGCGCTATAACATACCCTCGAGGCCCCGTGCATCTGAACCTTCAGCTGAGGGAGAATCTTGCTCCTGAGATGGGGCCCATCCGAGATGCTCTCCCTGGAACGCCAGGAGCAGACAAGGCTAGCGTAAACGGATTTCGAACAGCATGTATCGATACTGCAGACATGGCCCGATGGGAGTTATCATCGGCACCCCATGCACTCTACCTGCCGCGCTCCGCTGCATCTCCTCCCGAGGTGCCCCGCGAGGTGCTGGAAATGCTGCAAGGCGCGCGCAGTGGTCTGATTATCGTTGGGAGTCTGCACTCCAAGACGGATATCGCTGCTGTCGAATGGCTTGTGAGTGCTCTGCAGTGGCCTGTGTGGGCGGATATTCAGAGTGGCCTGCGAACGTGTACATCGAGGTCGTGGCGTCAGTTTGGAGTGCCAGCTTTGGACCAGATGCTGACATCACCGCACATTGCAGCCGGTATTCTGCCCGACCTTGTGCTGCAATTTGGAGAACGCCTCGTCAGCAAGCGCGTCCACGAGCTCGTAACTCGAGTATGTGCCATCGAGGGCTGCTGCAAACATGTCGTGGTGTCCGACGCGCCCGGCAGACACGATCCAAGTGCCTCGGCGACTTTAATTTTCAACTGTGCTCCGTTGCAGCTGGCACAGGCGTTGTCGGCCGCAGGGTTCGTGGCACCCCTAGCTACTACTGAGCGGGATGAGGAAGCGCACTTAAGAGCTTATGGCAGATGTTTCCCAAGCGCTCTCCTATCGCTATGCGACCTTTCGCGGCAATGCATGGCGGCGATGGACCGGCGGTTGGCAGTTGCAGGCGCTGCGACTGTCAACAAGAAGCTGGAAGAGCCTGTGGTGGCAGTTGAGGTGGCGCGTAAGGGCATTCGCCCTGGTGGTGCCTTGTTTATCTCGTCGTCAATGCCTATCCGCGACCTTGATATGTATGCATCTGTAGTGGGGGGCGGCCAACAGGCAGTGGTGGCTCTCGGTTGCAACAGAGGTGCGTCGGGTATTGATGGTGTACTATCGTCGGCCTTGGGCTTTTCGAGCGCGCTAGCCCGACCTGTGACGTTGCTGATTGGTGATACTGCGCTGCTGCACGATATCGGCGCTCTCCAGGCAGTCGCCTCTGCAAAGCACCCCATGACCATCGTGGTGGTGAACAACGGAGGATGTGGCATTTTCAACTTTCTTCCAATCGCCAAACACAGCGACGTGTTTGAAAAATTCTTCGCCAACCCACACTCGACTGACTTGGGAGCAGCAGCGGCAGCCTTCGGAATCAAGTTCCTGCGTGCCTCTTCGCCGGCGGAACTCGATGTCGCGTTCAATGACACGCTCAAGGGATCCGCGCACGTGTTGATAGAGGCCGTAACAGAAATGAGCAATGTGATACCGGTGCACAGGGAGCTGGGAGCCGCGGCACGACGCGCAGCGGAGCAGACGCTCGAAGAAGCGGTCGACCTGAGCTATCACTGGCACGGACTGGCGGTGCCCGGACGTCCGGTGCTCATGTTATTGCACGGCTTTCTAGGCTGCAGTGCCGACTGGGATCCTTTGCTAAGCGAGATTGCAAAGCACGACGGCGAAGGTTACAGCTGTCTGGTGGTGGACTTGCCGGGCCACGGATCGTCAAGCAGCGGAAGGGGCCAGCTGCCGCAGGTGCTGGCTGTCTCGTGGGAGGCTACAGTTGCACTCCTCTTGAAACTTCTCGACCGTCTTCAAGTGTCGCGTTGCGCACTTGTGGGCTACTCATTGGGCGGACGTCTAGCACTACAGCTGGCCGCAGAGGACCCAAAGCGCTTCTGGGCAGTCTGCTCGATTGGCGGCAACCCCGGGTTAGAAGATCCCATCGAGCGTCTTAAACGCCGAGACGCTGATGCTGTGCTAGCATGCCAGCTTCGAGGCTTAAGCAGTTGGCAGCGGAGCAACGGCACGCCTGTAGCTGCTGCCGCACAGGGAGAGCACATGAGTGCTGAGCTGCTGGAGCATGAGGTGTCAGCACAACGCAAGGGTGGTTTTATTGCAAGTGGCAAGCAGCAGGAGGTCCGGTGGCGCGAGTGGCTACACACGTGGTACAAGCAGCCGCTATTTGGAGACCTCCGCCGTTGCTCGAGTTTCTCTGCCATCATTCAGAGGAGAGAGCACAGCGATCCAGCAGTCATGGCCGATGTGCTGCAAGGCAGCAGCCCTGGGCGTGTGCCATCAACATGGGGCGTGGTAGAGAGGTCTAGCATGCCGCTCCTGTTTGCGCATGGTGCATGCGACACCAAATTTGCTGCCATTGCCACGCAAGTTGCCGCTCGCGCTGCACACCCTGCAGCAGGCCACCCCAGCAGCACGGGGGCAGGCAGCGCTGCAAGCACACGTATAGTGCGGGTGTCGTCAATCGAGGGTGCTGCGCATGCCGTGTTGGAGGAGGCGCCGGAAGCATGCGCCAAGACGCTCGTCAATTTTTTGCAAGAGGTGCTCAGCAGCGATGCGGCACTCGCACGCAGTGCCGCTTACAAATGTGCGGAGCGAGAACCGCTCATGATTGCCTCTGCGGGCGTGCGCACGTTGAAGTTGCGCCTCAAGGAGCCGCTGCTGCTCAGCTCAGGCGCCCCGCTGACGATGCGCGAAGGGTGCTTGCTCGAGATCGGCACCATGTCGGGTCATGTGGGGATCGGGGAATGCACGCCCCTGCCGGCTTTTCACAAGGAGTCGCTAGAGGACGCGCGCGCGCAATTGCTAGTTGTTGCAGATTTGCTGCATGGCCGGATCATTCAGCCAGACTTGGCTCTTTTGACCGAAGGCGCCCTTGCCAAGTGGCTCGTCTCGCCCCAAAGGTTTTGTTTTGTTTTGTTTTGTTAGTGTGTTGTTGAATAGAGTGACATTTATAAATACACGCGCGTGCGCGCACACACTTGCAACAATACACAAATGCATACATGCGCGCACACACACACATACACACACGCACACACATACACACACACACACAACACAAACACACACACACACACACGCATGTACATACGCATGCACACACACACACGCACACACAAGCATGCACACACAATGTATATGCAGTGGATGTGATATGAGCATCACAAGCTCTCATAGTTCCCCATCCCCCTTCCCTCCCTTCTGCTATCGTATATGCCCACGTTATTGCTCGAACGTTAAAATGCATGCATAAATATATAAGCAGGTTGTGCAAATGTATGAGCTGCAACGAATTTCGCTCGCATGCAATGGGTTTTTGGGATTTTCATGTGTATGCATATACATACATAAATATATATACATGTATGTTTATATACATAAATGTGTATATGCACATGTAAATACACTCTCACACTCACACATACATATGTATATATATACATATATTTATATACTATATATTTATATATATACATATATGTATATATATATGTATGTATACATATATATATATACATTTATATGCATATACATATACATACAATCATATGTATATATATGTATATATATATACATGTATCTTACCAGTGCTGTGGAGAGTTTCACAAGCTGGCACTTTCAAGGGCCAGTCGTGGCCACGAACAGCAATGGGGGCCCCAGTCTTGATGCGGCAGCATTGCTGCCGTCGGTCTTATGTGCTGTAGAGATGGCCCTGCTGCAAATTGTGGCGCAGTCGATGGAGGTGCCCTTGACTGTGGCTGCGGCAGCGCTGTGTCACGGGAGCATGCCCACGGATCAGGACGCAACAGGCATGGCCACGGTGTCAGCCAACAGATCCGTTGTTTATTCGCACGTGTATCTCAATGCCTTGCTCACGCGCGCGGAGAATCTCTTGCCTTCCGACGGCGACTTGCGTGGCGGCCCCCACTTGGAGTCTGCACCGCGTCAAGAGCGCGCGCAACAGAGCTGTTCGGTTGTTAAAATCAAGGTCGGTGGCGGGAGTGACGTGGCGCAGCAAGCTGTGCGTGTGCGTGCTATTGCGCACCAAGCAAGTGCGCAGCATCAACGTGTGCGTCTTGACGCCAACCAGTGTTGGACTCTGCCCCAGGTATGACGCGTCGTATAGCGTTCATGACATGACTGATGTATACATGACATGCCACATCCTCATGCGACCTCCCATCCATGTTTGACATGACTCATTCATATGTGACATGACTCGTTCATGTATGACAAGACCGATTCATACAAGTGACACGACGTGACGCACCGAGTGCGCATCTTGACGCCAAGCAATGCTCGAGTCTCTCTCAGGCCCCACTAGCCCTACATCTTTCTCTATGCATCTCTCGCCATTTCTGTCTCTGTATCTCTCTCCTTTATTTCTCTTTCGCTATTGTCTCTCTCTTTGTTTCTCTCGCGTGCATGTCTTGCTATGTATCTCTTCGTGTATCCCTTCGTGTGTATCTCCCCCGTTCACAGGAGAGAGCACGTACAAGCACGTACATAAGGAGACGCACCTATTTGTTATGTGCACTTTATTCTGTGTGCACGCACAAGAGTGACGTACCAATCATATCAAGATGTAGATATATGTTTTTGTGTATGCCCCTGCCTTTTTCCCGCTGTGTCCCTCGCCATGCCCCAGGTCATTTCGACTGCTTCTTCTCTGTAGTGCGTTGTAGCGTGTTGCAGTATGTTGCATCGAGTTGCAGTATACTGTAGTTTGTCACAGTGCTTACTTACCTCGATTGCCTTTTCTCTCGCCTGCTTTGAGTGCAGCTTGGTTGGGATGGCATATGTTTGTATGCGTATATGTCTGTGTCTGTATCTGTGCGTGTGTCTGTGTGTATGAGTGCGCACGTGCGCACGAAAACATATCTTGTCATTTGTCCATGTACATGTCTATGACAGATTCCACTGAAAATTCCTCACTCTCGAAAACAATCAAATCGAGAAACTCAAAATTTGAAGTAGAAATTCAAATTGCATCAAAATCTCAATTTGAAGACCGAAAACCAAAACCAAACCTGAATTTGTACTGCGAGATATCCACAAATATGAGTTTTACGAACAGGCTTATATATGTCTCTTTTTATCTTTCTGATTGATCTTTCTGATCCTAAAAGACTATGTTGTTGATGTGGTGGTACAGACATATATACATCCTTACATATAGAGAAATATATACATCCCTATGCATCTTTCTTAAAAGACAACGAAGGGAGCAGGCGTTTGAGTTTGCGCAGGCGCTGGGTGTGTGTTTGTATGCACATACTCACGTGTGCACATGACACATCTGTATAAGTATCCATATACATCTTTACACACACACACACATGTGCATATATATATATATGTATGTTTGTATACTAAAGCACCATGTTGTAGAGCAGGCAGTGGATTTTGCAGATCTATGTATTCATCTTTGTACATCTCTTCACATCGATATGTAAATATCAAAACAACGTAGGTTACTGAAGTTATTTGTGTACCAAAAGACTGTGTTGTGGAGCAGGCAGCGGAGTTCACTGATCTAAGTATTTATCTATACACATTTCTGCACATACACACATAGTTCTATATACCAAGTGGCTAAGTTATGGAGCAGGCAGTGGAGTTTACAGATGCATGCATTTATCTATCTACAACCTGCACATAGATATGTCGATACCAAAAGACCACGTGGTGGAGCAGGCGGTGGACTTTGCAGAGGCCGTGTGTGTGTCTGTGCGAGATAGAGAGAGACAGAGTGCTCGATCGCGTGCGCCCGTATGCATGAAGGTGTCTATTCATGTATTTATGTACGTCTCTACGAATAGATAAACACATTGATGTATAGACAGATATGTACTCAAAGACTTATTTTGTGGAGCAGGCCGTTGAGTTTGCGGAGGTGCTGGGCTCGGAAGCGCGCAGTGTCATCGACTACATCGAAGAACCGCTTTTAGATGCCACTCTCCTTCCTGCATTCTGTAAGTTTCGTGCAGCGGGTGTGTTGCAGTGTGTTGCGTTGCAGAATGCAGGAAGGAGATTGTGTTGTGTTGCAGATTGCAGGAAGGAGAGTGTGGTCGACTATATCGAAGAACCACTTTTGGATGCCACTCTCCTTCCTGCATTCTGTAAGTCGCCCGCCGTGTTGCTGTGTCTTGTGTTGCAGTTTGTTGCAGTTTGTTGCAATGCGAAGAACCGCTCCTGAATGCCAGCCACCTTCCTTGCATTCTAGAAGTCTCGTGCGCGCGCACCCTCTCCCTCTCGTTCTCTCTCTCTCGTGCGCTCGTCGTTCTCTCGCGTCCGCACGCGCCAGCCCTCTCCTCTCTCCCAACTCCCTCCCTCTCCCGCTCTCTTTTCTTTGCTCTCTTCTCTCCTTCTCCTTCTCCCTGTCTCTGTCTGTCTCTATCAAGTGAGTTGGCCTTGCATCCCGTGTCGTCATGCGCATCCTTTTCTATTCGCATTGTGTGCGTGCTTTGTCGTTGATGGATGTGTTGGAGCTCGCATCTGGTGGCTGGGCCACCCCAGCAGTTGAACGCTAATACATACACGGATTATCACGCTTGCACCGGTCGCACCGGAGTGTCGTGTCTCGTAGATGACTCCCGCCAGTCACGCGTATGAACGAGTCATGGCACACAAACAGATGAGCAGACAGGTATGCACTACGCGTTAGATGAAACTCTTGCCTCCCTCGACTCGGCAACTTCCAGTGGCAATGCACACATAGCCTTCGAGGCCGCGATCAAGGGGCCGGGGTTGGCGGCGCTGGTGCTAAAACCGACGTTGCTTGGTGGCTTTGCACGCTGTCTTAGTCTTCACCGCAGAGCTCCCCCTGGCACGCAGGTATGTACAAGTTGTGTACATGTACATTGTGTATATGACATATATTACGTAAGTATTTGTAAATATATGTATATACATACATACAATATATACTTGTGTATATATACATATATATGTATATATGCATATATATATATGTATGTACTCTTCGATATACATATGCGTATATCTATGTACACATATATATGTATATACATATGTACATATATATACATATACATACACATATACATATACATATATGTGTATGTATATATACATACATATATGTTTATATATGTACATATATATGTCTATATACATGTATATATGTATATATACATATATAATATATGTAAATATATATACATATATATATATATATATATACATACATATATATATATATATATATATATATATATATATATATATATATATATATATATATATATACATATATATATATATACATATATACATACATATATATACATATATATATATATATGTACATATATATATATACATACATAAAATGGATGTGTTCATAAATTCTTATGTATATATATATATATACCATGTGTAAATACTTTCTTCCCGCTAAATCTCGCCTTACCCGATCGATTTCCAGAAGTCTTGATGCGCACGTCTTGATTGCGCGCTCCGCATTTGGATTCGCGTGCGCATACGGCGACCGAGTATTCTAACATGTAAAATTTTGTATACAGGCGGTGGTGAGTGCAGCATTTGAGAGCGGGCTACTCATCTGTCACATGGCCATTCTGACAGCCTCAATATTCACGGCGAGTGGGGGCCGCACCCCGCACGGGCTCTCGACATTTGAACGGTTGGAGGAAGACGTGCTCATGCCGCCGCTGGCAACGCAGGTGCATGGTGGCAAGCTAAGTCTTGTGCGGTGCGAAAGAGCGCTCGGCAACTTGATGCGCACTCTAGATCGCAATGAAGCCGTTTCAAAACCGCTTGGCAGAGAGGAGGCTCCTGCGATTCAGGGACAGGGCGTCCCTGCGGACGCTGCTGAGGAAGACGAAGCAGTTGCCATGATGCGCAGATTTGGCGCCGTCTGATCAGTGTCGCATTCTTTAAATAGTAAACATGAAGAAAGCCTTGCACACGCGAACGGAGGGCTTACACACTCACACTCGATGATTCGCCTCTACGTAGTGTGCATCAGAGTGTCGCTTCTTTTGCAACTGTTGCTATCATCTGTCTTTTGTATCACTTTTCCCTTCCTGTTCTCCAGCGAAGGGCCAAAG
>Ga0335398_10008441_pt1 | contig 12205 bp, 11 predicted proteins | sample BON03_FD_205742 | JGI IMG/M metagenome (GOLD analysis project Ga0335398, IMG submission 205742) | Freshwater microbial communities from Lake Bonney liftoff mats and glacier meltwater in Antarctica - BON-03 (spades assembly) (version 2) | ecosystem: Environmental > Aquatic > Freshwater > Ice >...
CAACGAGCCCGAGGTTCACCAACAAGCGCCGGAGCTGGGTGACGTGGCCGACCATACCTGGGTGTGGTTGGGGTGTGCGGTAAGGAAGGGGGCGTTGGTTTATTACTCCAACATATCTCTTCCCCTCGAGAAACACAGAAGACGAATAAACGTACCGTACGCATCTTTCTCGCGGGCCACGCCGTTGCAAAAACATGACGGCCGGCGCGTCCGTGGTGGTGGCTCCGAATGCCCTCGACCCACCAAATCGTATCGCAAAACCCTGAATCCCGCCTGCAGCAAGAACGGAACCAGCTCATCAAAGTACCAATGCGGCCCGCCCAAGCCCGGGACGCATACCACCAGCTTGCCAGTGGCGGGCCCTTCGAGGATGTAGTGTGTGCCCGCCAACATCTCGCCCCTCTGCTCGTCCTCCACGTCCGCGGGCAGGAGTGGGACGGGGGCTGCCGCGGCTGCTGCTGCCTTGTTTGTGCTGGCAGTGTACGCATGCTTGGTCGAGGCGGCCGTGGGGACCTGGGGGGAGGATGCTTTCTTGGTAGCGCTGTTGGTGGAGGAAGTGGACGCGCTTGGGGCGGACAAACTGGCTTGTCGTCGGGTCGCCATCGTCGTGTGGGCTTGTGGGTGTGGGTAATATGGCTGTATGTCCCGGACTGAGCGACGGAAAAGAGAGCTGTGCACTGCGTCCAGGCCCCAGCTCCTCCGGCTCCGCGCCTCCGTAAAGCCTGTGGCGTGGTGTAAGGGTAGGGCGCGTGTGAGTGAATGCGTCGTGTGGCTGGGCGTGGGACAATGGACCCAGGACGGGGGGGTGAGGCGTTGCGGCGTCGCCGAAAAAGCAAAAAAGCCGTCGCGCCCGTTGGTCGCGCCTCTCTCCTCCACAATGAATGCCTTGGTCGCTTGGACACAACACACCACACACAAGCCTCACAAACAAACACGTGCCCCTCACACCCTAAACCTAACACAACATCCCAATCATTTACAGGCCTGCGCTATTCGGCCGCCGCCGTCCAAAGCCCCTGTGACCCGCGTCTTCAGCCCTCTTCCGCGCTTGCCTCCTTACATTCCGCTCGCCCCTCCTCGACGCCCACACCACCCACTACACCACCCGCAAGCACACTCCAAACCATGGCACCACCTCGATCTGCTGTCCCCAAGCGGCTCCATGAGTTTGTGGCGCACACGGTGCAGGTGAATGCGGTCGCTGTGGCCCCTTCGCATCGACTGGTTGCCACAGGAGGCGACGACAACATTGTCAACGTGTGGCGGGTCGACAACGCCAGCAACGTAGCGAGCCTGGCGGGGCACACCTCGCCGGTGATGTGCCTTGCCATTGACCCGGCGTCTGAACACTTTGTGGCGGCCGGCTCGGAAGGTGGGAGCATCAAGGTCTTTGACATGGCCAGCGGGAAACTGGCGCGGTCTCTGACGGGCCACGCCGCGGGGGTCACCTGCCTGAATTACGATTCGGCGGCCAACATGTTGATTTCTGGTTCCATGGACGCTAGCTTTAAGATGTGGGATGTGCGGACGAAGAAGTGCATCATGCACCACAAGGGCCACAGCACCGAGGTAACGGACGCCCAAATCTCGCCCGATGGCCGGTGGTGCTGCAGCTCGGGCAAGGACGGTGTGATGAACCTGTGGGACCTGCGAGACCGCGAGACGATCTATTCCTTCGAATTGGAGACCAAGCAAGGCAAGCCCTCTCCCATCCTCCACTTCAATTTCCACCCGACGCTGCCGATGCTCGCAACGTCCACGGCGGATCGGTCCGTGCGTTTGTTTGACACGGATAGCTTCGAGCTTTTGGCCTCCTCCTCCTTCCCTGGGGAAACCAGCCCCGCGAGCGCCATGGCCTTTGATGGGCACGGGCATTTATACACGGCCACGACTAATCGAATGCGTGTCCTGAGTGATACTACATTAGAGGTCTTGGGTGGGGCTGTTGACGCGCCTTGGGGCAACAACGTCGCAACGCTCTCCTGCCACGACGGCCAGCTTTTGGCGGCAGGCGTGCGGAATAATGTCGTCTCTCTCTACACTTCCGAGGTGGGCTCACCACCAGTAGGGGCGGGAGCAGCAGCGGGAGCAGCAGCAGCAGCAGCAGCAGCAGCAGCGGTTGAATCGACGCAAGCAAGAGCGGCAGTAGCAGCAAGGGAGGAGGGAGACACGCACCCTCCACAAGACAACACGGCATTTACGCCTTCCCGCCTCACACGTTCCGTGGCGCGACGGGCTTCTCTCCTTTCACCACTCCCGGCCGCAGCCGCTGCCGCATCCGCCGGGGCGCCTGCAGAAGGTGAAGGAGGAGAAGGCAAGCTTGCGCCACCATCACAGCAACCGCAGAAGAGCGCCGCTGCCACCGTCAGCACCAGCACCAGCACCAGCAGCACCAGCAGCAATAACAAGCAACAGCAGCATGACAAGGAAAATCAAAGCAGCAGCAGCAGCAGCAGACCAGCCGCCGGGGCAGCAACTGCCAAGGCCAGCAGCACGACGACGACGACAAGCAAGAAGGATGAATTACCCTTGGACCCGCAAGCCCGTCTCAGCCGCGCCGACGACGAAATCATCGCAGGCACCCTTCTCCATCGGAAAGTCCTTATGGGTGCTCTATCAGCCCGCCTAACCCACTTACAAAGGCTGGCGGAAGTCTGGAAGAAGGGGAGGGTCTCTGAAACTTTTCAATTACTCCATCGCCTGCACGAAGCCACCCCAGAGGACCAAGGCCGCTTAACCGTCCTCGCTGACTTTCTTCAAGCTATCGATCTAGTAGAATGCGCGAAGGAATGCGGGCCTATTACTCTCGAGATGTCCACGCCCCTCCTCCCCGTGTTGGCAAGTCTGCTTGCTTTGGATTTTGAAGGGCATGTGCTGGCGGGGCTCAAGACGATGACGGCGTTACTTGCTCTGTTTGGGGAGGACGTACGGCAGATTCTGCGGATGCCGGTAGGGGCAGGAGTAGACTTAAGTCGGGAGAAGAGGGTGAAGAAGTGCCGAGTGTTTCATAAGGCGATGCAGGAGGCGCAGGGGCGGGTAGAGAAGTTGGCGGCGTCGAGGGCTTTCAAGGGGTCGTCGCCTGTGCACGCGGCGGTGGAGAAGGCGCAGGTGCAATTGGGGGGGTACCTCAAGGTGTAGGAGGGGAGGAGGGGAAGGAAGGAGGGAGGGGGGTTAGTGTATGAGGAGAAAGACAGAGAGATTGTGTGTGTGTGTTTGTGTGTGTGTGTGTGTTGGGCTCGAAAAGTGAGTGGGTGATGAGAAGGAAGGAAGAAAGTAAAATTTGTGTAAAGATAAGATAAATAAGATAAAAGCATGAGACACACCCATGCCTTGCCAGCCGGCTAAACTTGGGCATTGGTGGAATCGCATAATGGAAAGTGCAAATTGACTAAAAGAAGATAAAAGAAAAGCAGTCGCACGATGAATGCATTCTTGAGTCCGTTCCTGCGTGTTATTTACTTCTTTACGTGATCGTTGCTGCTGCTGGTACCGCTAGTGCTGCTCTCGTTATTTACACTCATTCAGAGCGGCGGCTTGCTTCAATGCCTAGGTGCCTCTGCTCATGGCGCATTCTGTTATATTTCTGTCCATTTTTCATATTTCTCGATTTCACTTGCCGCTTTTTCGCACGCAGCACCATGCACTCTCTCACCCCTTACCCTCAACACTAGCCCCCGCCACATCACACAACACATACCCACTACGAACTCGCGTCGGCAAAGGGGTTGGCATGGATCTCCACAGTCTTGATGACAATATCGTTGACGGGGCGATTCTTCTTCCCCACAGGCGCCTTCTCCATCGCGTCCAGCACGTCCATGCCATCAATGACTCGTGCAAAGACCGTATACTGGTTATTCAGGTGCTTGTGCTCGCCGTAAGTAATGAAGAACTGGCAGCCATTTGTGCCGGCCCCTCGATTGGCCATGGACACAATGCCGCGCCGGTCGTGCTTGAGCGCCGGGTGGAACTCGTCTGCCAAGAAGCCGCCCCAAATACTCTCCCCCCCCTTGCCCGTGCCCGTGGGGTCCCCGCCCTGCACCATGAACTCACGGATGTTGCGGTGAAAGAGCGTGTTCTCGTAAGTGCCCGACGCGGCCAGTGCCAAGAAGTTCTAGCGTGGGAGGAGGGGAGGGGGAGCGGGAGCGGGAGCGGGAGGGGTGAGGGGTCGTTTGTTCGATGGGAGGGGCAATGACCAAAATCACAGGCTTACCTCGCACGTCCGGGGCACCAGGTCGCAGTAGAGCTCCAGCTTAATGTTGCCCAGGCTTGTGTGTAGCGTGACGGCCATAACTGTGCCTGTAGGTTGTGTAAATGGAGGGGTGAACGTGTGAGTGGGGCTTGGCTGAGGCATGATGATGATGAATGAGATGCTGCTGCAGCTGCTCCTCCTCCCTCTAATTGCTTAGCCTAACACAAGCTCTACACACCCTGCACACCCACAGATCAGGAGGGCCGGGGGCCAACCTCGATGATTCCAAGATCACGGTGCTGGGTGCCGCGCTTGTACAAGCAGACCTCTCTGTCCATCCTCCTCCTCCTCCTCACGATGACGACTATGGCCCACAGCCGCAGGGTTGCCTCCAATTGCTTCGTCCACCACTGTCGTCGTCAGCCACCACTACAGCCACCAGCAGCATCGGGCTCGCTTCGTCGCCTGTCCATGGCACGTGAGGACGGCAGCGTGGGGGTGGGGTATGATTTGCTGCGGAAGCTAGGCAACCCGCGATGGATTGCAGCGCCAATGGTCCAACAGTCGGACTTGGCCTTTCGGACCTTGGTACGGCGCTACGGCGTCGATCTGGCCTACACACAAATGATGCACGCTTGCAACTTTGCACATGTCAAGGTCTTTAGGGAGGAAAATTGGGACGGGATTGGGAACGGACCCGAGGCTGCGTTTGATCGACCACTGATTGCTCAATTTGCGGGGGATAACGAAGATGACCTGGTGCGTGCGGCCGAGTACATTCAGCATGAGGTTGATGCAGTCGATTTGAACTTGGGCTGTCCTCAGAAGATAGCGAGAAGAGGGCATTATGGTGCTTTTTTACTCGACGAGCAAGAATTGGTGGTGAGCCTCCTCGCTCACATGGTTCGGAAACTCACGGTGCCTATCACGGCTAAAATCCGCTTGTTACCCAACGAGCGCGATACTTTGGAATTAGCCAAGGCCATCGAGGGGACGGGCGTCGCCTTGTTGACCATCCACGGCCGAACGCGCGAACAAAATAAGATCTCGGTGGGTTCGGCCGACTGGGCCGCAATTCGCAAAGTCAAGGAGGCGTTGAGTATCCCCGTAATAGCAAATGGAGGGGTGGAAACGTATGAAGATGCGGTGCGTTGTCAAGAGGAGACGGGGGCTGATGCTGTCATGTCCTCGGAAGGGTTGCTTGACAACCCCTCCTTGTTTCTGCCGGGCTCGTCCTTGCTAATCGAAGGAGGAGGAGGGGAAAGTAACTCATTTGGATCGAGGGAAGAGGAGGCTTATGCCTTGACGCAGCGACAGTTGAGGTTCGCGCAAGAGTATCTTGTCTTAACGGAGCAGTATTGGCCACGGGAGGGAGTGGCTGCTGTCAAGGGTCATTTATTCAAGATGCTTTATCAGATGTTGGAGCTGCCGGTCAACCATGACGTGCGAGAGCTGCTAGGGGCGAAGGGAAATACATTGAAAGACTACATAAACCTAGTGCTCGAATTGCAAGAGACGAGATATCCGAATTTGGACACAGCGCTGGCACGTACGGGGGGGGCGGTAGTCGCGCCTGTGAGTTGGTATCGCCGGCATCGGGAGGGGCATGCGCTGGCGTTGCAGAGAGAGAATCGCGCGCAGGCCTCGCCGGAAGACACGATGGTGGGGCTTAAGGAACGCTTGCTTCAGAAGCGGGCAGCGCGTGAATTGGCAGCAGCAGCAGCAGCAGCAGGAGCACAAGCAGCAGCAAGGGCGGGAGGGCAGGCTGCTAGTAGTAGTAGGGTTGATGTCAGCGAGAGAGAGACGGAGCCGGTGGAGGCCTTGGCTTGAAGTATATCGGGATCGAAACTGTGTCGATCATTTTTGTAAACTACCAAATAAAGTAAGGTGTGAATCAAAAGCTGTAGGCTAGCTAGTGCTTGGTGGCGTGCGAGAGAGTTTCTCGTCATCGGTGGAGCGCTGATTAATTATCTTTGAAAAACAAGGACAAAACTTGCATGAAAGAAAAAGCAGATCAAATAAACGAAAAGAAAAAGAAGTATGGTAAGTCATTTTGAGTCTACAAGTAGTGCTTTTTTTAATTTTTTCTTGCCTGCTATGCTTTGTCTAGAACAAATACGCAATGAATACACATCTTTACATACACCCACTCCTCATGTGGAGTGGTGAGAGGCCGGCGAAGCTTCGGGCGAAACATTATCGCTCGCTTCCCGCTGATCGGACTGCACCTCCCGCACTTCTTCCTCCTCCTCCTTTGCCTTGTCCTTCTCCTTCCCTCCACTCCGGCTCCCCTCCTCCCCTTGCGCATCCCCCTCCCCCAACAGCCCCTCCATCAACTGCGGGTCCACCTCGCTCGAATGCCGCGAATGCCTTCTCACCGACGCCGACAACACCTCCCTCCACCCCGTCCTCCCCCCCTTGGAATTCCGAAACCCATACGTGGCATACAAAAACAGAGATGCCCCCAAGTAAGCCAAGACTAATCCCAACCCTTCCCACGACAATTGCGTCAGCAAAAACCAATTGAAAGCAGCCCCTAAAGCAGGCACCCACGGTACAAACGGCGTAGTAAAATGCCCATCCTGAGAAGGGTGATCCGGGCAGGTAACCTGCAGCAAAACAAGAGGCACCACCGCCGCCACCGTCACTAGCACATTCAGCGGTAGCCAGGGGAGAGCCGTGCCCAGATTTTGCCACATGAAGCATGCTCCTAATGCTAAGATATTGAAAAATAGGACCAAGATGCGGTTGGCGGAGGGCCGGGTAGGGTGGATCCGACGGACGACAATAAGAGAAGAGTTGGTTAGATTAAAAGCAAGCAAAACACCTGCGCTGATCACGTCCTCTAATGCTCGAAAGGGCAAAAATAACGCCACTACTACCCCTGCCAATCCTGCGATTAAGGTGCCCCGAAAAAGGTTCCCGTTCCGGTCGACGTGCGCAAAGACTGCTGGGAGAAGTCCGTCTGTGGCCATGGCAAATTGAAGGCGAGGTTGGGCAAGCAGCGAAACCAACACCACCAACGGCAGCGTCAGCAGCTCTCCAGCCGTCACGACATTCGCAGCCCACCCCAACTTATTATACCGAAAAGCCTCGGCAAAGCCGGAAGAAGGGGAAATATCAGCAAAAGGCTGCATCCCCACCAAAGCCAACGCCGCCAGGACGTACAAAACAGTCACCACTGAAATCGTCCCCATCACAGCCAGAGGAATGTTTTTTGACGGATTCTTAGCCTCCCCACCCATGCAGCACACCTCATCAAACCCCAAATACCCAAAAAAACAGCGTGTCCCCCCCCGAAAGATGCCGCGAAAGCCACTAGGTGCAAACGGCTCAAGGTGCCTCGGCTTGAAAACAGTAAACCCTCCAATGGTCATGAACACAACGAGCAGCAATTTCGCTACCGTTACTACATCCACAGTCATCTTACTCAGATTCAACCCCCTCAACATAATACACATACACACCAACTCAATCGCCCCCGCGTAGATATTGAAATCTCGAAAGAAGCCCGTCGCCTCCCCGCTGCCTGGGTGCCAGACTGACCCCTTGCTTGCATCGTGCGGATGCATGTGATTTACCCACGCACCAAGCTTGTCGCCCCAATTCCTCGCCACTGCACTGCTGCTTAGTCCATACTCCAAAGTCAGGCAACTGTTCGTGTATATATATATGTGCGGTTGGCGGACGATTTTGGGTGAGAGATTGGAATTTGTTGGACAAACATAAACATGTTGCCCCATCTTGAGTCTAAGGAATGAATTTGCCTTTCCTTTCCCAATCCCACCATCGAGAAACCGGAACCAAACGTACCAGCCAGCCACGAAGGCAAATACCTCCCCCAAGTTCACATAGGCATAGATGTACGAGCTCCCGTCCGCGTGGATGCGACTCGCCAATTCTGCGAACGAGAGGCCACTCAACACACACCCCAAGCCCGCCGCCGCAAACGACAGCACCACCGAGGGCCCAGCCGGCAGGTCAGGAGCATTGGCAATCTCCCCTGCTAGGACAAAGACCCCGCTTCCCACCGTGCCGCCGATGCCGACCGCCAGCAAATCGTACAGCCCCATCCGCCTCTCCAGTTTTTCTTCCTCCTCTTCCTGCATTCATGAAGGGGGAAGCGGATCGATTGAGGGGCTATACAGAGAAAATAAGTATTGAAAGCACCGGCACACTCTTAACAAGAGCCCAACCCCACTGCCTCTTGCCCTCACTTTGTACTTACCCCCACGACGACGCTCATGGGTTTGCGTAGAAAGGGACTATGCCATGCCCACCTGCCCCGCCCACCCCCTCCCGAATCATGCTCGTCACTGCCGCTGTTGCCTCTCCGTCGCAGCCCAGCAGCAGCAGCAGCAGGAGATGCCGGTGGCAGTGGCTGTACAGCGGCGGCGTCCAGACCACTCCGAGAGGCAGAAGTCACACGCTTTCGCTCACCCGAAGACCTGGCCCTTTGCCGCGGCGATGACGAGGAGGAGGAGGAAGCTGATGCGGATAAGGACTCGTCGTGGGAAGCATTAGGACCGGCGGACGTAGAACCCGCAGGGATAATATGCATGGCTCTCTCTCTCTCTCACTCTCCAAAATGTGCCTGTGGTTGTTGTGGTTGTGGGTTTGGGATTAGAGGTGTAGAGGTGATTGCCCAGCGCCTGCGGCGGCGGCGAAGATGACGGCGATGCCTCAACAACAAGCGGTCAAGGACCGCAAAACCACTCGACTCATCCCATCCCCTAGCCCTCCATTCCCACACGAGACACAACAGGCGTTGGTGGCACATGAAGGAGCCGCTTGAGCTGCTCAACTTGAGGGATGTCGCAAGCCAATTCATTTTGGCAGCAGCCCACCACCACGCCTTCGTATTTACCAGTATCTCCGCCCCGTCCATTCACGACCACCCACACCTACCCTTACACACGACACAGGCGAGAACATGGCGCGCGTTGGATGCCCGTCGCTTTTGGCAGTGGGGGCGGGGATGGTGTGGGCGCTGCTGGGCCTGTCGGGGGCTAGCGCAGGTGAGAAATCGGAGGGGAGGGAGGGAGGGGAGGCTGGGGGGTGGGGGCGGGGAGAGGTGGTGGGGGAGTAGATAAAGCAGCACTGGGTCATGGCTACCTTGCTTTCTTGCTTTGCAACGACGGCTGTAGCTAGTATGGTGCGCGCTCTAGGTAGGTTTGTGCGCGGTCCTATAAAGCGGCTTGAGCAGCAAGCATGCGCCAGTGTCGAGAGGCATGAAGCTGGCAGCACCTCGCGCGTCTTGCTATTTTACACTTTACGTCTCCTCGCCACACTATAAATCTCCCACGATCTGCTATTTGCCTTTTCCAAAGAATGCACAGCTCACACAATCCTTCCTCCACTCCTCTGCCCCCCCCCTCCCCCAAATAATACAGGTCCCTCCGAGTCCAGCCGCAGTTCCTCCCTCCCCTCCTTCAAGGTCATGGAAATCCTAGGCCAAGCAATCGATCTCGAAAAAGCGGGCCACAAAATCTGCCATTTGGAGGTCGGACAGCCCCAGAGCGGCGCCCCCAAAAAGGTGCTTAAGCAGGCCGAAATCCAGCTCCGCTCCAACAGGCTGGGATACACCAACTCCCAGGGCATCGAGCCTTTGCGAAAGCGCATCGCCCACCACTACGCCGAGCGCTACACCAAGAAACAAGGCGACGCCGAGATACCCCTCCAGGTGAACCCGGACAACGTGGTGGTCACCACGGGGAGCTCCGGTGCATTCCTCATCACTTTCCTCGCGGCTTTTGATGCGGGAGATGTGGTGTGCATTGCCTCGGCGGGCTACCCCTGCTATAGGAACATCCTCAACGCCCTCGGTTGCGAGGTCGTCTCCGTGCCGGTAAACGACAAATTCAAAGTCACGGCTGCTGAGCTCGACGCAACGGTCAAGCGGTTGGCAAGCAAGAGGAAGAAGGTCAAGGGCCTCATTTTGTCCTCGCCTAGCAACCCCACAGGGGCCATGTTGACGCCTGCGGAGCTTAAGGCGCTGTGTGAGTACTGCGATGCTTCGGGAATCACCTTTATTTCGGACGAGATCTATCATCATATCTCCTATGGGCAACCTGAGGCCTCGGCGCTCAGCTTCTCAGACAATGCCATCGTGATTAATTCCTTCTCCAAGTACTACTCCATGACGGGCTGGCGCCTGGGGTGGATGGTGGCCCCTGCCTCCTTCGTTCCCGCCCTCAATCGGCTCTCGCAGAATTTCTACCTTAACGCTCCGACCCTCTCTCAGTTCGCTGCTGTGGACGCTTTTGATTGCCGGGAGGAGCTGGATAAGCACGTGGCCAAGTATGCAGTCAATCGCGCGGTGCTCCTGGCGGGCTTGAAGGATCTGGGCTTGCACAAGGTCTCGCCAGCGGATGGTGCATTTTATGTGTATGCTGATGTGGGGGATGAGTTGGAGGATGCCGTGACGTTTGCAAAGGACCTGCTGGAGCAGGCGCATGTGGCTGTTACCCCTGGGATTGATTTTGAGGATCCTGCGACGGGACTTGGGCATAAGCGACTGCGGTTTAGTTATTGTGGGGCGACGGAGGAGATTACTGAGGCCATGAAGCGTGTGAAGGCCTTTTGGGAGACGTACCCGGGCAGAAAAAACAAGCAGACGTAAAAAAATCGGAGGAGAAGGAGAAACAGACTGGTTGGTCGGTTTGGTATATAAATAGGCACAGAGATGCGGGTTGCTGATTCGGGCACGCCACCAAGGAAATGTTTGGGGGCCAGACAAAGAAGAAGTACTGCTTGAGATCAAGCTTATTGTGCCTTGTGTTGTTTTGTTGTTGTTGTAATCGTTCCCTATTCTCTCGAGATCGGGGATTGCGGCTCTGTGAAGGTGTCTCTTGCCGATTAGCTAGCCACACGCAACTAAGGGCACGCAACTAAGGGAAGGGAAGGAAAAAGGAAGCAACCCCGACCAGAAACGGCAGCGCTGCTCTCAAAAGTCGTACAGGTAACCAGAGCACCCTTTTCCGGCCTGTACCCACCTGACCAGCAAAAAAGCAGGTAAGAAACGGTGGGGGGTATTTCTGGCGCGACGGTTTTCGAGGGGCAGGAGGTTGGTGGAGACAACAACACCCATTTCGCCCTTGAAAGCGCCCGGAAAGGGTGTGCCTGCACGTAGTACTTGTATTGAGACTCGTATGGGTGCGGGTGGATGTGGCATCTGCACTGCTTGCCTGGCCTGTCGGTTACAAAAGCGTGAAAACAACGGCCATGGGAGCATACGTATTGCCTGGAGCAACACAGGTCTGCGCCGGAAAAGCGACACCGAGGAGCCCGTCCGCTTTACTTTTCCGCGCCTCTGTGGTGTCCTTGCGTGCCTGTCCCATGCGGCCTTGTGGCCTGTGCGCCTGCGGGCAGCTTTGGGAAGTGGCCTGCGACGTTGGCTTATATTTCAGGCACGCGTGCATGCGCGTAGGACATGACGTGGTGACAAAACGGGTGGAGGACACTGCTGCACGGCCGAGGGGGAAACGACGACACCACCTTATGGCGCGCAGTGCCATCATAAGGGAGAGCGGATGCGATGGTGGGGCAGAAATATTTTCTTTGGCTGCCTTGTATGTGATCGAATCGACTGGTTCGACTACAAGGGCCGGGGCGGAGACCATCACGCCCAGGACGCGCACGTGCTCCTGGTGGTGGTGGCGCCTGGAGCAGCGGCACGGCCAGGGCAGCGAGAGCACTTGGGCCGGCGGGATGGCGCGCCGCGGCGGGGTGTGTCCCGGGATTGGACATCTTCCTGTCAGCGTCGTCCATTTCATTGCCATTGACACCACCATTCAGGTACGTACATGCTACTGACGCGGGGTAAAATTAGGCAGGGATTCGTGGAACAAGCGCAAGGCATGCCCCTTGGTATGGGCATGGCAGTTGGGGTAGAAGGGTGCTTCGACATTGGCCGGTACTGAGCCCTTGACCTGACTTTGACGCCCTCTCCCCCTCCAAACAGTCCTTAGGCTACGACACTCAAGCCCAGCACACCCACAGCACGACGACAAG
>Ga0335398_10008444_pt1 | contig 12203 bp, 8 predicted proteins | sample BON03_FD_205742 | JGI IMG/M metagenome (GOLD analysis project Ga0335398, IMG submission 205742) | Freshwater microbial communities from Lake Bonney liftoff mats and glacier meltwater in Antarctica - BON-03 (spades assembly) (version 2) | ecosystem: Environmental > Aquatic > Freshwater > Ice >...
CACCCGGGATTTGAACGTGGCGTCGTGTCTTCTTCTTTTGGCTTTCATTTTTGATGGTCTTTCAGGTTGTGGGTTTCCACTCCTTCATGCCATCGCTTTTTTATAGCTTAACCGCTGGTCCGAATTTTGGGGTCCACCTCACATCGAGCCATCACCGGCAGAAGATTCCGAGAGGCAGGAGCCGACGCCGGGAGACTTTTCGCCGACCTATGTGGCGAGGTTGCTTTGCGAAAATGTCCGGCTGCGGGAGGAAAGCGAGGGAAGGCGGGCGCGTGCGATCACGGACCGGAAGGATGCGCATTATTACAAGCGGATGCACGGGAAGGCGGTGGAGCGTCTTCTGGAAAGGGAGGGGCAAATCGAGGCACTCAAAAGCAAGGTGTCGGAGCTCCAGCACCGTCTCTTCGGGCGCAAAAGCGAGCGCGGCCAGAGGGTGGTCATGGGCTCCCCACTGATCGGACCCAAGCGCAAGCGCGGCCAGCAGCCTGGATCTGCGGGTCACGGGCGCAAGATGCGCAAAGAACTGCCGGTGATTGAAGTCGAAGTCCTTCCGCCGGAGGATCAACTCATCTGCGCCCATTGCAGCAAACCATGGGTGCCCATCGGCGAGCCGGAGGTTCGCGAAGAGATCGACTGGCAGGTGCGGATGGTTCGCACGCGCACCAAGCGCCCGAAGTTTCGACGTCCGGAAGGATGCAACTGCCAGGATGGCAGGGCGGACATCGTGTGTGCGCCGGTGCCCGCATCGCTGATCCCCAAGGGGCTTCTGGGCATCAGCTTCATCGTGCAAGCCCTGCTCTTGAAGTTCCTCCACGGGATGCCCGCACACCGGCTCGTGCGCATGATTGCCGGTGAAGGTATGCCGCTGAACGCGGGCACGCTCTGCGGGGTTTTTCAGAAGATCGCCCCGCTTTTCGTTCCGCTCTACGAAGGCATTTTAACCCGCTCACGCCTGCAGGATCTCGCGCTCATGGACGAGAGCCGGTGGGAGGTCTTTGTGGAAACAGAGGGCAAAAAGAGTCACCGCTGGTGGCTTTGGGTCGTGGTGACGAGCATGACGCGGCTTTATATCCTCTCGCCTTCGAGATCGAGCGCGGTGCCCAAAGATTACTTCGGCTACGACGAGGAGAGCAAAACGCACGCCTGGCACAAGCAAGTCATGGCGGACCGCTACTGCAGCTATGGCTTTTTGAAAGTCCTGCTCGATCTGGCCTACTGCTGGGCGCATGTGCGACGCGACTTCTTGGAAGCGCGCAGCGAAGAAAAAGACCGCGCCTGGGCTGATCTCTGGGTGGCTCGCATCGCCGGGATTTACTCGCTCAACAAGGCGCGGCTGGCCCTCGGGTGCGTGCTCAACCCGAAACGTGCGCTGCCCGCCCCGTTTGTGGAACTCGACGCCGGGCGCATGAAAAGCCCCGAATACCAGGAAACCGGCCATCTCCCCAGCGATGTTCCCGGACCCTCTCCATGAGCCAACCGATCACGCCCTCGTATCGCCGGTTTAGCGGGCGCGACTTCACGGAGCAAGAACTGGAAACCATCCGCGCCTGGATCTCGGAAAAAACGCTCTGCCGCGAACATCTCGCGCGGCGGGTCTGCCAGGAGTTTGACTGGATCAATCCTGCGGGAAAACTCAAAACCATGAGTTGCAAAGTCACGCTGCTGCGCATGCACCGCGCCGGACTCATCGTCTTGCCCGCGCCGAAGCGAGCAGCTCCCCAACGCCGCAAGAAAACCGATGCCGGGATGCTCCTGCCCCTGCCGCAAAGCCTCATCACCCTGAGTGCGGAGCAGCTCCGCTATGTCCGCCTGGACGTCGTGCAAACCCAAGCCGACCGCGCCATCTACCACCAGCTCTTGCAGGCCCATCATTACCTGGGAGCCGGCTCGATGGCCGGCGCTCAACTCCGCTACCTCGCTCGCAGCGGCGGCGAAGTCGTTGGGGCTTTGGGCTTCGGAGCCAGCGCCTGGCTCGTTGCCGCGCGGGATCACTTCATCGGTTGGTCCGACTCTTCGCGCCGTGCCCGCCTGCACCTGGTCGTCAACAACAACCGCTTTTTGATCCCACCGTGGGTGCAGACCCGCAACCTCGCCTCCCGCCTTCTCTCCCTCCTTTCCCGGCGCATCGCCGCCGACTGGCTCTCCCGCTACGGCTACAGCCCCGTCCTTCTGGAAACCTTCGTCGAACGGGAGCGGTTCACCGGCGCCTGCTACCGCGCCGCCAACTGGATCGAAGTCGGAACAACCAAGGGCCGCGGAAAACTCGAAAAAAAACACCAGACCGTCCTGCCCCTTAAAAGCATCCTGGTCTACCCACTCCAAAAACACTTCCGTGCCGCCCTCTCCGCCTGAACCACACGGGGTTCACCGAATATTTACGAAAATGAGTGTGACGCATTTGAAAAAATGTAGTTTTTCGGGCATGAATTCCGGCCGATTTGTCTTGTCTCAAGTTCTCGATCTGATCCATCGCCAAACACGCAAATGTGTAAAGCGCAAGGTGTCTCGCCTGCAACCCCAATTCGGAACATGGAAGGCAAGCATAGGGCTTTCGGACCGGCGGACTGCCGGGACATTCAACTCACTATAAATCAGGCATAAAAGCGGGTTTTTATAAAAATTTGCAGGAATACTACATGGATTTTCGACGAAAATAGTTTACGTTTCACAAATGAATCAACTCGGTTGTAACCCCACTCCCTAAATCCTCGACAACATGAATGCTCATACCCTCTCTTCACGGCTGACAGTTTTCGTCGCAACTGTCTTGCTCTTTTCACCCTTTGCCGCCGCCCAAACAACAACATGGCAAGGATCGTCTGGCAATGGGGGGGATGGTGCGTGGGCGACTCCAGGAGATTGGCTGGGAGGAATACCCACCTCGGGCACCAGCGCTGTGTTCTACACCGACGGCACGTTTTCTGCGACCTCAACCGTGACTGTTGCCGGAGCGAATTCCGCCAGAAGTCTTTTTGTTGGCTCCGGGAAAACTGTCGAGTTGAAAATGGCTAGCGGCTCCAGTTTGAGCGCGTCAGGTGCCATTACACTGATTGGACTTGATAGCGGGACTGGGACAACAGCGGCCAATCTGACTTACTCGGGTCCGGCAAGCGGAAGTGCAACCTTGAACTTGGGCTCTTTCTATGTTGGCCGTGAAAAGAGTAATGACAATACCCTCGTGTTTTCCGGGTCACTAACCATCTCAGACCCGGGAACGGGCGTCAGCTACGTTGGTGTAGGAAATGGACCGGGAGGACCTTCCGTCAACAATCTTTTGAAGGTTCTCGATGGTGCCAACTTGACGCGTTTTGGATTGGTGGTCGGAAGGGGAACCACATCTATTTCGGGCAATGGAATTTTGCTGGATGGGGCGGGGAGCAAGCTTACTGTCAACGGAGGGGGGGCGGCTAGAGGGTTTGTCATTGGCTCATTTTCTGGAGGGCAAGGCAACTACTTGTCGGTGCAAGGAGGAGCTGTCGTCAATGTGGATACGGGAGTTGGTGGTTCGAGTCAAAATTTTCTTAATGTTGGAAATTCTTCCGGTTCACGCGACAACTATATCACCGTGGACGGGGCCGGATCTTTGCTTGATCTCAAATCCAGTTCCTCTCTCACACTTGGGCATGCCTCGGGCTATGGTGGAAATTATGTGGAGGTTGGGGGGACGGGGAGCATCACCACGAACGGCACCATGATTATCAACACTTTCGCCGTCAATGGCGGGAACAATTCGGGGAACAACCGTTTGACGATCAAAAACGGGGGGACCTTGACCTCATCATCCACGGTGAGCAATTCTGGATTGCTTCAATTGAAGGCAGGCGGCATCTACACCGGGACTAGCACATTAACGGTGACCTCGACGGGAAGATTTGAGGCGGAGGGGACGGGCTTGGGATCGCAAGTTGCCACTACGATAAATAATCTCGGGACACTGGCTCTTGGAACCACTTCGGGCCGCTTCACAGGAAGCCTTCTGACCCTAAATTCCACGGTGACACTTGCTACGGGAGCCGTTTTCGAAGCCACAATTTTTGGCGTTGGCGATAGTGATCAAATTGTACTGGGCGCCACGGGCGACCTCGATTTGTCCGCAGGTGGCGCCGTCTTTAAGTTACTCTTGTCAGGCTATGCTCCCGTGGCAGGCAATCAATGGACGATCTTTACCGGAGCCACCGGCGCGGGAATCAATGGGGTATTCCCAGAGGGCTCAGCCATATTGCCCGCTTTGGGTGGTGGTCTGAGCTGGGATTACAGCAACTTTAATGAAGCGGGAAACTGGAATATTGCCGTGGTTCCGGAACCGGGGGTTCTGCCACTCGTCTTCATTGGTCTCTGTTTGGTTGCGGGCCTGTCGAAACGACGGCGTGTCGGGATGTCTCAAGAACGAGCCGTTTGAGCATAGAAACAGTTTAGATCCGACATTCACCGCGATGTCCGCGTGTGCCCACCCCAACTGCTCAATGCGGGCGGTCGCAATGTTGCCCTACAAATTGCTCTGTGTATGAAAAATTCTTTTCTTCCAATATTTCGTTTCGGGTCGCAAAACGCCCCGCGCCTTAAATTTCGCAAAACTTTGATCTGTTTCTCAGTCCTTGCTGGGACATGGGGTGGAATGGTGGCTTCATTTGCTGCCGAGCTGATCTGGACAGAAGGTTTTGAGGATGGCATTGACAGCGTCTCTTCCTATTATGAAGCAAGAGACCCGCAGGAAACATTAACTCTGGAAACGGACAGTCCGAATGAGGGCGATCAATTTTTGCGGGTGACCCTTCCTGGGAAACGTGCCTTGGAGGGAGTACGCTTGACTGCTCCGGTGGAGAGCAATCGTATGGTGACCGTCACCGCCATGGTCAGAGGAACCGGCGAAATGATCTTCTGTCTGAATTCCCAAAATGGATGGCTCTATTCGCCGAAAGAAATTCATTTAACGGGGGAGTGGACCCACGTTTCTCTCTCCAAAACAATGGGCAGAATGGATGGCAATCTCCAAATATTTTTTATCGGGAATGATAAACTCCAGGAAGACGCCGTCTTCGAGATCGATAACGTCCAGGTGGAATTGGAGCCGGCTCTCAAAGTGGAGGAAGTGGAAGTGCCTCCCGTCCGTTATGATGCGTCCGAATTTTCGAACAAAAACAATGTCATTTCCGATGCCGAAGCGCTCAATGGCGAGGTCGTGCGTGCTGCGGAGAAATTTGGGATCAATGAGATTCCCTTTCCTCAAACCAGCCTTCCCCTGACGGTCTATGTTCGCGCTAAGGGGTTGAACGCCGAAGGGCAGATTCATATCATTACATTTCGAGGGGGGTGGCGACAAGTGGTACGTACCCAGGATGTAAATTTAGACGGGCAATGGCAATGGATTGCCATCAAAAAAATCTCGGTTGAGGAAATCGGAGATGCGCTGAGTCTTCAAGTCAGTGGCGGGGTGAGTGTTGACAGCATTGTCATTGCGACACGAGAAGATTTGGATTCGGATGTCCTGTCAGCCTCTCAGCTCTTCGGAAAATACTAGAGGTTTTTCCACCAGTCCCTTTTTTCGATGTCGGTAATACCAAGACAATGTGCTGATGCGGCTTCCCGGTACGGGGCAGTCCCCAAGAGAAAGTCTGGCATGGTTTCAATGATCACTTATCCCCAATTTAAATGAACCGCACTTCGTCGGGTTTACTTTTGTTTTCCCTCATGGCACTCGGAATCACAGGAATGCCAATCTCGAAGGCAGGGGATTCTGAATCATCTCCGCCTGAAATTGTTTCCCCGATTGCCAGAGTCGCAAAACTTGAAGTGAAGCCGACGATTGACGGGATTCTTGATGAGATCGTCTGGAAACAAACGATCGCCATCCAGGACTTTCAGACCTTCGGAGTTAATTATCCCGCTATGGAGCCTACCGAGATCAGATTTGGGTACGATGACGTGAACTTGTATATTTCTGGACGATGTGACGAGTCGCTTCTCATTACCGCAAATCAGACGATTCACGAGGTAAAAACTGCAGCCAAAAGTCGCGATGAAAATGTTTTCGGAGATGATTCTGTCACCTTGATCCTCTATCCTCACGGTGGAGACAATGGCTTCGAGTTTAGCGTCAATGCGGAGGGAGTGATCGCCGACGCGTCCTCGAAAAGATCCAGCTTGTGGAAGGCACGAGATTTCAACTGGAATTCCGAGACCCAAAGCGCGGCCAAAATCAACGAAGGATTCTGGACCTTCGAAATGTCGATCCCATGGTCGGACCTCGGCAAAAAAAAGCCGGTTGAAGGGGACAAGTGGGATGTGGTTCTGGCTCGTCTCGCGAGAGGGCGGGACGAATTTGTCTCGTGGAATCCAACGGCTCCCGTAGGGGTTCACAGCCCGGAACATTTTGGCCAATTGATTCTTGGAGCAACTCAGGTTGGATTTCAAAAAGGAATTTGGAAGCCATTGGAGCCGGGAAAAAACCAACTCGAAGTAGATTTCTCTCCGGGAAGGGAAGGATCGACCGCCTTGATCGTAAGCAGTCAGTTGGCTGGAAACGAAGGGACCACCTCGGCCCGGAACAAAATTACCATCGGAAATCTTCCCCAAAAAGAGACTTGGGAGATGGAAGCCCGGGGGCAGGGAACGCAGCGCTTTGGCTGGAGCGTAAGAGAGGCTAGTACCCTGAGCCCTCTCTACGTATCACCGACAATCAGCACCGAGGTGTCGGATTTCCATTCTATTCTGACACTGAGTACAAGTGGTATTTACAAAGTCTATGCCAATGGTACAATCGTCGCTCAAGGTGCCGGTGCGGATGACGCGAAAATCAGAATTCCCTTGAGACAGGGGAGAAATGCGCTTGCGGTGGAAGTTGAAAGCGGTTGTGCCGAGCTGGCTTTGAATTCCCCGGGCACTCTGAAAAACAAAGCCGTATGGCGGATGGCCCCGACTTCGCAACCCAAAGCGCTTTCAAAAGACTGTGATGACCGGCATTGGGAGGTTGCGCCGGAGCTGAGCCAAGACGAAAAGGGCGACACAATGATCGGTCGAACGGGGCAGAGCATGGTGTTGCGCCACACGCTCCTTGTGAACCAAACAAGAATTTGGCCAATACAAAATCGCGAAATCTATCTGGCGACAGGGGCCCCCCAGTTCATCACCTTTACGGCTCAAGGTATCCCGGAAAAAAATCTTGATCATTGGAAGGTTGATATTCGTGTACCTGCCTTTCTTGAGGTGAAAAACGTCTCCGGGTTTTACGGAAACCACGTATCGGGAAAAGCCAAGTATTCTCTTGAAAAACTTTCGCCAAATCACACTGGAGATTCCGACATGGCGACATATCGTGTTTCAGCCGACCAGTCGATCAAGTATCGCCCGGACGCACATCCCCTGATGCAGATTTTTATCCTTTCGGTTGTCGCCGCAGAGCGAAAGCCAACCGGACTTCCAGAGGACACCTTCCTGGAAATCTCATCGACGGCCAATGACGGAACGGTGACAGAAAACTCTCAACAAGTAAGTCTCAAGTTTCTACCCAAATTGGAGGGACGCCAACCGCAGCAACTGACTTGGGAACTATGGGGATCATTTGGTCCCATCGATAGCGAAGAGGTTCGCCGGGACATTCTCCAGACAAGTCAGGCGTCAGGATTTAACGTAATTGTTTCCGGAGATCGATGGACAAGCGAGGTCGGGAAAGAATTTGGAATCAGAAATCATCTCAACGTTTATTTCAAACCCAGCCGAATTGACTTGGTCTCATTTTTAAAAGAACATCCCGATTCCAAGCTGATTGATCAGGCGGGTGAACCCAGCGACTTCCTGATGTGCACGAGTCAGCTTTTGGAGGAAGGCTGGCCTGCGGTATCGGCGGTGATCAAGGAATTTATCAAGGAGAGAAGCCCTGATGTCGTCTCGTATGACTACGAATATCCTCCTTTGGTCGGTCCGCACTCCTGCTACTGTGAACGATGTCTGACCGCATTTCGAGGATTCGCGAAAATTGCTGACGGGGAAATCTTGGATCCGACGCAAATCGAGACGAAGTATCGTGCCGCATGGGTTGATTTTATGGCCAGGCGTGTTGCCCGGCTGCTTCGCCTGATGAAAGACGCGGTCAATGAGAGCTCTCCTGGTCGCCTTTTCTCGGTCTATAGCGGTTATCAGACCGAGGACAATTCATCGCGATATGGCGTCGATTGGCGGTATGTTGCGGATAGGGATGCCGTGGATGTCGTAGCCTGTGGATATGGACGGCCGGTCGAGGCTGTCGAGAAAACAATTGCGCTCTTCAAAGGAAAGCCGGTTATTTGCGGCGAGCTTCTTCATCCGGTATTCACCAGGCCAAATTTGGAGAAGGTGACAAACATTCTTTCCGCCACCAAAGCCACACTATTGCGAAGGGCCCTGGATGCCACGGGTGGAGTTTTGGTGTACGATCGCGTTTCCATGGATGGGCGTTCGTGGTATGCAGTTGCCGAAACTACACGACTGGTGGCTGACTATGAATCGACATTTTTGAGACATCAATTGGAATCCTTTGCTGAGTTTGATCCGGCGGCGGTTCAACTGTTGCGAGGCGATGACAAGGTGCTGCTCTGTGTCATGAATCAAACGTCCCGCGAAAAAGAGTATGCATTCCGGCTGCCGGAAGAACTTGGACCGGGCCGAGAATACTATAATAAGTCAAATGCCAAAAGTGGAGATATGGTTAAGTTCACTCTGCCTGCGGGAGAAAGTGCGGTCTATATTTTCGATAATTTAAAATGAGCATCGGTTCCACGGAAATGCGGGAGATTGGATCGCTGGCCCGTCGGCTTCGGTCGCGGGCGTTTACACTTGTTGAACTGTTGGTCGTCCTGGGTATCGTTGTTATTCTTGTGGCAATAACTCTTCCCGTTGTTTCAAAAATAAAAGGTTCCGCTGCTAGAATTAGTTGCATCTCAAAACTTAAAAATTTGTGGAAGGATTGGGATGTGTACTCTCGTGATAATAGGGGGATTCTCTATAAAGGAGGAAATACCTGGGTGATTGAGATGTATATGGCCGGCGCTCTCACGTCGGCCGACGAAACCAAATGTCCGGCTACCCATATTAATAGTACAGATGCCTATTTTTATCCCACGCCCTTCTATGGAAGTATCAAGGTTTGGTCAGGTCCCCCGGCACAACCGCTCGGGTACGCCGTAAATAATTTGGTTTTCTATTCTTCGGGCAACGTGCGCTCGGCCTGGAATTTCAAAAAGCTGAGTACGACACCTTTATTTGTGGATGGCCTGGCCTATGGAATTACGGCGGCCGTATGGCAAGATCTGGGCTTTTTGCGTAAGCGAATTTCGTTTCGTCATCAAGGCAGGGCGAATTTCGTTTTTCTGGACGGTCATGTGGAGTCTTTGAGTTCAGACGATCTGGCTTTGGTTGATCCGGAACCATTTTAGGATATTATGAAAAAAGTGAAAGCTATCGAGTTTTTAAAAGATGGCACCCCCTCAGACGCCATCGAGCGGGCCCTCGCCTCTCGCAAGAATCCAGAAGAATCTCTCTCGATCGTCTTGGATACCCAAGACTGGATTATTGATCGAGCCATCCGTCTTCCTTCTCATACGGAACTGATCATTGACGACTGCACCTTGAAACTCGCAGACAACGTATTCGATAATATCATCAGATCTGCCGGGATCAATCCCGACCCGGACAACCCCAATGGAATTTGTCTTTCTGTCGAGCTAGTCAAAAACTTAAAAATCATTGGTTTAAATAAGGCTGTTATTGAAGGCGCGGACCACCCCTTCACCGCAGCCAATCCAAAAACAGGTGTGTCCGAAGAATGGGTCGGAGATTATTTCGGCTGGCGTACCGTTGGCATCTTACTTTCCAACGTCTCGCACTACAAGATTGCAGGGCTCACCATTCAAAAAACGCATTGCTGGGCCATCTCTCAAGATACCGGATGCCGGTACGGACACCTGCATGATCTTGTGTTTAATACCTGCGTCAAAAATGGAGATGGCATTAATTTTAGAAATGGTTCCTCCCACAGCCTCGTCGAAAACATTTCAGGCACCACGAGTGATGACACTGTTGCTTGCACCGCGCTAAATGCCAGTCTTGCGAAAATAGCGTCTATGGATGATTCAAGATACATTTGGTCGATGCAAACAATGGGATTTCCTGAAGTAAATTCCGATACCGAGGAAGCCGATATCCATGACATTACGATCCGAAACGTCACCTCCACGGGCCGACATCACACGGTTATTCTTCTCACCACTTCGCCAAAGATTTACAACATCACGATCGAAAATGTCATCGAGAAGGCCCCTTCCAACCGCACCGCCTGTGTCAATATCTACACCGGCTATGGCATAGGTTACAAAAATGGCAACTTCCACAACATTACAGTCCGCAACGTTGAATCCCTAGGCGCGAAATACGCCGTCATGGTAAATGTCGCGGTCAAAGATGTGCTTTTTGAAAACATCCGGCAGCATAGAAACGATGGTGTCGTTCATCAGTTTAGCGGAAAATCCGACGAATCCGAGAACTTAAGTATAAGATAGTCAGACGATCCGGCTGAGTGGAGAAAAGAAACAAGGATAAAGGGGGCCGCCACAAATTTTATGAGCACACAAAGTAAGTTTCAAACATATCCTCAAACCCTTCGCTGTGCCGTGGTCGGCGCCAGACGAGGAAAAACCTTTATCGAGGCCGCCCAAAATTCCGAAACCGGAATCGAACTCGTCGCGATTTGTGATCAGAGCGAAGCCGCGCTAGCTGAATGGAAGGGGCAAGTGGGCGTTCGTCTCTACACGGACTTCGCGCAACTCCTAAACGATTCGGATGTGGATGCGGTCTGCATCGCCACCCCGGTTCCGAGCCACGCCCGCCAGGCCATTGCCGCACTCGAAGCGGGCAAACATGTGCTGAGCGAGGTTACGGCCGCCTACACTCTGCAAGAATGTCATGATCTGGTTGCTGCCGTGGAGAAAACGGGACTTACCTACATGATGGCGGAGAACTATTGTTATACCGAAACAGCACTTCAAGTTCAGAACATGGCCGAGCAGGGAGTTTTTGGAGAAATTACTTATGCCTCCGGCAGCTACATCCATGACTGTCGCGCTCTGGACTTTACCGCCCCCGGCGATCTGACGTGGCGGGGCGAAATCCATCACTCCCGGATCGCCAATACCTATCCGACTCATTCGGTGGGACCAGTAGCACGTTGGTTGGGAATCAATCGAACCGATTTTTTCCATTCCACCGCAACTTGGCAGAGCCGCAGTCGCGCCCTCCTGCATTATTGCAAAAGAAACCATCCCGAGCGGAGTGAGTATGCCGCACCCGATTTTTGGCGACATCCCGACACAGTCAGCACATCTATTCGGACCGAGAACGGCGTTCTGATTGACCTCCGGGTGGACTGGAGTTCCTCCCGCCCTCATCACATGACCCGCTACGAACTTCAAGGGACTCGAGCGTCTTTTATCGTTCCGGAAGGCCCGGATCCCGAACCTTTGATTTGGATTGAGGATCGCAGTCCGACCAATGACAAAGGCCAAGCTAAAGAATGGGAGCCGCTCTTCAAATATCGTGAGGAATATCAACACCCTCTCTGGCGGGAAAACGGAGCAGCAGCCGAGCAGGCCGGCCACGGTGGCGGCGACTTTTTCGTGCTGCGCGAATTTGCGTCCGCAATTGCAGAAAACCGGTTGCCATTAATTGACGTGTATGATGCCGTCACGTGGTCCTCGATCACGCCACTCAGCATGGAATCCATCGCCAAGGGCAACCTGCCAATAACTGTCCCGAACTTTAAAGAACCTCGCAAGAAATAGCAAAGAACCCGCCTCGCCATTCCCAACCAGAGTCGCTCCATCCCTCGTCGCCGACGCGACAATATTGGTATCTTCTCCGAACTCACCTCGCGCGGCGAAGCTGTTTGATCCTCTCGGCAAGTTGCCGACCGGCGTCCGCGATTTCATTGCGGAGCGCTTCTGAGGACATTGGTGTTCCGCCGAAGGTTGCGACGGTAGTTTGCTCCAGCCGGTCGTCTGTGGCCACAGTGACGTCATAGGTCGCACCGTATTTGGCGACGAGGCGTTCAATGGGGTGGACCCAATTTTTAGACCAGCAGGAGCGTAAAATAAGCTATGGAATGCGGGTGTGATTTGGATTCTATGGGTTGGGCTTGATGGGGGCAACCTCCGATTTTTTGGCTCTGGAGCGCAAGG
>Ga0335398_10008449_pt1 | contig 12198 bp, 9 predicted proteins | sample BON03_FD_205742 | JGI IMG/M metagenome (GOLD analysis project Ga0335398, IMG submission 205742) | Freshwater microbial communities from Lake Bonney liftoff mats and glacier meltwater in Antarctica - BON-03 (spades assembly) (version 2) | ecosystem: Environmental > Aquatic > Freshwater > Ice >...
TTAAATTTGAGGGTGTTTGTTAAAGATCAACCTCAGCATATATATATATATATATATATATATGTATATATATACACACACACACACATATATATATGTTATATACACAGTTGAAAAATTCTGTCTCTCTCTGTCTCTCATGCCGCCCACGCTCACCGCTATCACCTTCAATGTTGTTGGTAACAATGGCTACACGGCCTTGATGTGGGCAGAGAAGCAGACGCTGGCCAGTGTGGTGCAAATGCTTCGAGAGGGTGGCGCTGCTGTCGTGCGCTGCCCCGCACTCGTGCTCTTCTAGGAGGAGCGGGAGAAGTTGCTGTTCAACATCACGGAGAGGACTGTCGTGTTTAATGTTGACCCGGCGAAGAGTTACTCAACCGTGCGCTCAACAGCGCGTTGCTCCCTGGGAGGCAAGACCAACTATGAGGTTGCGATTTTCGATGATGATTGGTGAGATCCGCACCATGGCTTTGCATCTCAAGACGTTGGGGAAGAGGGTATCAAGGGGGGTGACGACAGTCATTCCTGGGCGGTGGGTGGCGGTCACGAAAATACGGACAATTTACCTGTCACACGGGCAACTCCGTGCAGATGCGGGTGGAAGACAGGCGGCGTGTTGGAATTTGCAACCGACCTCTAGAATATGCAGATTTACGTGTCTGTCAGTGGCAACTTTGCCATGCCCAGTGCCCTGTTGTTTGACCCCTCGATACTGATGCTGTGCGCAATGATCTCTTTGTTGTCTTCTCTTGTGGCAACGGCAAGGTGCGCTACAACCTCGGCCAGGCGCCATTCCAGTACGCGGCGCCGTCAGCTGATTACAAGGGCTTTGCCGACTTGGATGTGCGAAAGGAGGCCCTTGACCCAGGAACTGCTCCACAAAGGGGGGGTTACTTTTAAGCGCACGGCAACATGTATTATTGTAACAATTCAAAACTACTGTGTCGACTTTGATTGTCAAACCATTTCAGTATTGTCAGGTATCTTTGTATATGTGAATCTAACAGAGAGACTATACTACTCGTGATATCTCATATTATCCCTCGATTTTCATTGCTGTTCCGACCTGTGCCACCTCAAATTGCGCGTGCATTACACTACGTCTTGACAGTCTTGTGTGGAGGGTTTGTTTTCCTTTTTGGTGTGTGTGTGTGATGACCAGGAAAACGCGCGCACGCGAGACTCTTCTGCAGCAAGCGACGCCGTACTCATAAATGTGTGTGACGTGTATGTGCAAACTCAGATCATGTGTGTGCCATATATGTATATACTGCGAGGAGGGGAAAGTAGAGAGACATGACAGCTATGACGACTGTGAAACAGGTGGAATGGAGTGCAAAACTCTAGTTTGCCATGATATAGCCTGAGCACTGCTGCACTTTTCACTGTGACACACCTCGTGTTGGCTATGTGCATGCGGTGCGAGGCATTCGTGGTCTTCTGAGCCGTCTGTTTCCTCCGAGCGAGAGAGAGACAGAGACTCGAAGAGAGAAACATAGAAAGATTCACTGAAGTTGAGAGAATTCTTTCTTTCTTGATGAGCAAAGTTTAAACTCCGATAGCGGGTATCCCGAGGATGAAAGGGAAATGAGAATCTCCCTAACCCAAGCTTGAGATTTTTTTTCATTGTCTGCGATACTGTTGGCTGTGTGCACGCGGGCGTGAGGTATTCACGCCCTTGGATGAGGGACAACTATGTCACTCATCGACCGTGACACACAGTCACAAGCGACTCGCATTCGTGTGTCAAACTCGTCGTGTCTGTGTCTATGTCTGTATGCGTGTGGGCGAGTGCGTATTTGTGAAAATGTAGGCATATACGTATGCATGCATGTATGGATTTTTCCTTTCTTTCTTTCTGTCCATCTGATTGTCCTGTATCATTCCTCGAGCTGAATTCCTCCCACAAAACCAGTATTATCTCTCGCTTTCTCTCCAAGTCTGTGTGCTGTCCTCTTTTTTTCTCTCTTTCGCTTTCTCTCTTTCTCCCCCCCACCTTCTCTCCGATTCTATCTTTCTATCACCTCTCTGTTTCTCTTGTTCTTTCTCTCGCTCCTTCTCTCTCTCTCTCTCTATCTCTCTCTCCGAGTCTCTCTCTCTCTCTCTCATGTTTTTAATCAGCGTGTGATCCATACTCACCAACAACTAATTACTAGACATTACACGATTCTGCTTCTCTCTGGGACATGTGCGAGGGCTCACAGGGGGTTGCCGACGTAAAATTTTCGATCACACAGCCCGGCGAATTCTTAACTTGGTGTGAACCCTTACCAAGTAACACGAGTTCTTTGAGTTCTCAGACCAACTAAGTCTCGAGTCGGATTTTCCGACACAAGGACTGAAAAAAAGAAAGTTGGGAAACAGGAAGATCAAAGTATTCATCCGTACTACAGCACCCACCAGGGCATTCATATACACCTCTTACGTCACGGGGGTTCACCTACCTGAAATATCATCTTTTTTTTTGTTTTGCTGGTACTAAAAGCCCAAACTGAAAGGTTCAAACTATTTCTCTCAACTGTTTTGTAAAAAAAGCAAAAGAAAAACAATTCAAGTTTCTATAAACCAGAGACTACTGTAACCTGAGGGACATATTTTCTTTTTGGACTCAGGCTGTTGGTCATGTCGATGATGTCGGTGCTGTCCAAATACATGTTGGCCCGGGTGATGTCCATGATGTTCATGTATATGACTTCTAAACATATCAGACAAACATTGCCAGTGAAAGACAGCGATTCCAAATTTTACTGCAGGCCCGCAGAATCCCCAAAGAAACAAACATCATGATTGCCCGTCATGGTGAAAGAAGGGGGTTCAAGTTCTACTGTGGGCTGACAGGACCCCCAAACAAACAAAGAGCAGTAGGCCCGCTAGTGCACATCCGAGTCAGTGTCCGCCCAACAGGCCGAAACTGGGTTCCACCAGGCGTTGCTTGACCCGAAAGTTACAAGCTTTCCCCGGGTGTCACCAGACGTTGGTTGACTCGAATGTTACGAGCAATCACCTCCTTGAAAGAGCACACTCAGAAAATTGGACAGCAGCTTCTACCAGTGTGCGAGTTTCAAGTTGGTTATCCACACCCAAAAGGAGCCGGGTAGGGTATCACACCCTCAAAATCATTTCTGGGTGTGGTATCCATAAATTTTCGAAAAGCTCTCACTGAAATGGGTGCGGGAAGGCGCGGGAGGTGGCTGTCACATGGCAGTCCCTGATTCCCCCCAATAGAAGATTGGCTGAGCGTGCGTGTACTAGCGCGTGCGGCGGGAACCCCAACACCGCCACATGCCACCCAAAATCGATCCATACACAGATATTTGTTTGGGCACTTAAAGTCGACTGATTGCCGAGTGTTTCACACTCGCTGAGAAAAGAGATAAAATTCTCAACAAAATAGTTTTTCGAATTGTTTCCGAGTCGACTGGAGCCGGGGGTTTAGGTGTTCTGATAAGAGTGCGATTTACGCATTCTTGGTACGCATTCTTGGGTGGTGCGTGACATGGCTCATTCACACATGTGACATGACCGTGACTCATTTGGACGTGAGACGTGACTCCTTCATTTGCGTAAATGCCATGACGTATCAACACATTCATGGAGGGGAGCGGCACCAATGGTGATTCATTATCATCACATACATACACACATGCCATTGTGTAACAAAACTCATTCATGCACGTGACATGACTCGTTCATTAGCATTCATCTGCGTGACATGAATCATTTCACATATTTCACCCCACATCATCCCTGAGGCCCGTCCGCAAGAATATTTTGGGGGGAATTGGGGACTGTCAGGTGACACCGCCCACGCCTTCCCACACCCATTTCAGCGACAACTTTTCGAAAAAATTCAGGATACCACTCCCAAAAATGACTTCGTACTAGGCCTCAGGTTGTTGAGCGACTCGGAAATGTCAGGGTCCTTTCGCACGAACTCCTGGACGTACCACAATTGTGTGCCTGTGTATGTTGAGGGCTGAAGACTCTTGGTAATCAATTTGTACAAGGAAACTTTCAAGTGTGCAATCCCACAATTCCGAGTTTCGTCACCTTTCAAGTTTGAAAGGCAAACTTGATTGTGTACTCCAGTAGTCAAGTGTACCAGCCAAAAAAAATACCATGTGGACACTGGTATGTCTGCAAGAAATGGACAACGGCAAAACAACGAAAAAGACAGACCTAACGACAGTCTCCGCGCCAAAATCCTTTACCGCCCACTACATTGCTCAGAGTGGCCCAAGACTACTGAAGAAAAAGTGAGCAAAGCAACCTTTTGTGCTTATAGACTCTTTTTTCTCTCGAACTATTGTTCAAATTGAATTTATTTTTTTGGCTCCTCGCCAGAAAGGAGGCTAACAAGGAGGACACCACCAATGATATAGTACCAATACTTTTGGAAAAAGCTTCCTCCACCCTGCTGCTCCTTTTGCTTTTGCTCGGCCTCGCGCTCCGTTTTGGACTGAACTGGAACTGGCTCCGTAAGCACTTTGCCGCCCTTGCCCTCCATGTCCACGCTCACGCTTGTTACCTGTCACAGTTGGCCATCAGAATGTTGCACACGCAAGTAAGTCCTTAATTTCTACATCTGGTGTAAGGCAGCTTGCGCGCCTCACTGCTGCGCGCCCAGCAGGGCCAGGGCGTGCGGAACAAAAGAATGGTTGCGATGTGACATACCAGCTGGACAGGTTGTGAGGGCACGTGCGCCTTGGTCGTGGGGCACTCGGTGGCCATCGTTTGATACCACATACCGCGAATGTGTCCGTACTGATCCACGTGAAGGCGTACTATCTCGTGAAAGTTGGCCGCCGCAAGCAGGCATGCCGGGATTGAAGCCATCACCTTGGGCGACTTTGCATCGTTTACATCCGACTGAACATGACCTCACGCCCCAGGTTAGTTGCCCACGGGTGACAGCACGGTAGGCGCAATTGGCAAAAGGCGATACAAAGCTGCACACTCTTACAGTTTGCCGCCTCAACACTGCTCGTCTTCTAGAATTCAACCACATCATTTTTGCAAGCAGCGCACGGGTGGGGGGACAAAGGCTGGGAGGGACATAGACGCGCGGGGCACAGGACGAGGAGACACAGAGGAGGAGATGAGAGGCGACAAACCTGGATGCGAATGCGATAGGGACGGTCTTCATCGATCAGTTTCTGCAGCTTGGAAAGGTCGTCGCTGCTGAACATGGTCTGCTCAATCTGCACACTGACGAGTCTCTTTGATTTGCTCGTCACTAGCTTGGGCCCAGTGTACGTCAGGCTGCCCCTTGCTTTGAAATCACCCCCCTGGCACAGGAAAGCGACAGGATATAAGAGACCATACATAAGGGAGGTGCCTACGCCGAAATTACCAGACCCCTTTGCGACGACTCTTTCTCTTCAGTAAACCTTTTACCCTTTCAAACAATACCCCCCCCTTCTCTCCCTGCGGGGCTGGATCCTGCAATCGACAAACGACTACGCAGACATTTTCCGATGGTTTTGCACCGCGTGATGCAGGCCTTCGGTCTCGCAAGTTTGTGCCCCACCCCGATGATGACGAACAGTGTCGCGACATCATGTGCAGTCCGCTGCCCTGGTCAAGGGGGGAGGTGCTGACCCCTCAAGAGTCCGACACACAAATCCTCGGCCGTTCCCACAGTATGAGGCGGCATGTCTGCGTCTGCCCCGGAGCCCCCTGTCCCTGACAGCTACCCATTGACGTAGCCGCAGCTGAGCCGAACCGCAGCAAGGGACAGAGCGAGGCGCGATTGGGTACGTGTGTGTACGTGTGCGGCCTTGTGCACATACTTGTGTGTGTGTGCGTGTGTGATTTTTTATGTTTGCGTGCATGTGTGTGTGCTTGTATGTGTGCTTGTGTGTGTGTATTTGAGCTTACACCGAGTACATGCTAGCAGAACTTACCCCGAACGAGTGCTCGAGCGGCACAGTCGTGACATGCTGGTCGCTACGGCTGGAGCTTTCCTCCTCATCATCGTCAAACACCGGCGAGCGCGCGTGGCTGCGGCAACATAGCGTCAGCAACAGCGCGAGCGCCCCCACCGTTCGCAGATTTGCCATTCGAGCTAATAACAAGAGAACACCAGGAGAACACATTCCGATGAGAATAGAAAGCGGCGCGGAGACTAGAGTCTAGTAGAGAAGCAATTGTAGAGAGGGTGCTTTGTGAGGCGTGGATAGAGCCCTCTTCTGTCAAAAGAGGGTCGGAGAGAGAGTCGCTGGCCGCCAGCACGCTCAAAATGCTGTCAGGATTCAAGAATTTCTACTCAAAATCAGTAGACTTCATCAAGCAAGCTGAGTCATCATTCTCTTCAAAGGGCCAGTCAGCAGCTGTGCCAACAATCGCGCCGGAAAAGACACACCCAGGCTACTATCTTGTCGAAAGGTGCTGCCCACATACTGTCCGCATGCTGCCCGCATACTACCCAAACAAAATTCGTTGCGGTGCTGCGCACAATCGCAAATGCAGGAGCCTTGTGCGCGATCGCAGTGACAAAAAATGTGTGCCGCCGCCGTTTGTCCGATCTGGAAATGGCTTGCTCCTGTGATTGCGCGCATTTGACTGTGTCAGTTCATGTGGGTGGGCTCAGATATGAACGAACGTGGGGGGAAGTAGCGGAGAACTCTGCGGCCTTGGCGTCGAAGGTTTCGGTAAGTTGTAATCGAAAAAATGCAACAATTCCCCCGAAAGTCTACCCACCCCAACATGCGGGGAGTATATGGAATAGAGGGGAGTGTATTAAAACTCTCTATTTCCCCTCTACATAGTTTCAACACACTCCCCTCCTGGACCTCCCTCTGGTCCGATCCAATGGGCGCGCGGCGACGTCGGGCTAAAGCCCTCCGCCGCCGCGGCCCCGATGGCCCGCAGGGGAATTTTGTCGCGCGGGCAGAAGTAACAAGCCTGTGCCGTGCAGGCGGAGGATGCCAACGTGAAGAAGTTTTCGGACCGATGTTCGGAGATCCAGGCCAACTGGAGCTCACTGCAAGGCGAGCTGGGCGCCCTTGACGGCACGCTCAAGTTTGTGGCAGCGGTGCGTGCCGACATGGAGAGCATGTGTGCGGAGCTTAAGGTGCTGGACGAGGCGCTGGATGGGCACATACAGGCCAAGGAGGAGCGTGACATGTACAAATGGAAGGCGAGCATTGAGCACAATACAATGCAGTTTGAGGCGGGACGGCAAGCAGACCTTGGGCAGATGGAGAAAAACTTGAAAGCAGAAAAGTTGCGCCAGGAGAAGCTGAAAAAGGCCGATGAGGACCGCATCCTCCGCGAGATCGAGGTCTGTCCAAAAAAGACTTGCCGCGTGATGCATGGCGTCGACAAATCAATGCACTGTAGACAGCTCAGGACATAAAATATAATGTGGAAACGATTATGTCCTTACACACTAATTTTTGTCTGCCGAGTTTGACACACCTCGCCAAGCAAGACTGACATATGCGTTTACAACAGGCTCGCGAACGGCGTGAGGCAGCTCTCAAGGCTGAAGTGGAGCGCAAAGAACAGGCAGCCGTTCGTGCCAAGGCAGAAGCAGAGCGCCGAGAGCAAGTGGCTGCCGAGCGCGCCAAAGCTGACGAGGAGCGCAAGGAAAAGGCTGCTATTGTCGAGGCCGATCGCAAGGAAAAGGCTGTGATTGCTGAGGCGCAGCGCCAGGAAAAACTCGCGCTGGCAGCTGCCGAGCATGCTAAAGCCGAGGCAGATCGCCTCGAGAAGCAGGTCGTAATAGCAAGAGAACGGGCTGCTGCTGCCGCTGCCGCGGCTCAAGAGACTACCGCTAAGGCTGCGGCGGCACTGGCGGCACCTGTGGTAGTTGCTGCAATGGCAGAGCCTGTCCCTGTCCTAGCACCTGCCCCTGCCCCTGCCCCTGAGCCTACGCCTGCGCTTGCAGCACCGATTGTTGCCGAGACGGATATTCCGGTACCGGCTGAAGCTGAGGTAGAAGAGGGCGAGGAACTGGAGCTTGACGAGGCAACACAGGCAGCCATTGACAACAAGGACTAGGAGGCACCGTATATATATATATGTATATATGTATATGTATATGTATAATACATATGTATGTATATATTTATATATGCGTCATGTGTGTATATGTATATACATATATACGTATATGTACATATATGTGTGTGTATATATAGCCGAATACGACACGACTCTCTCGCACTCCCCACACCATACACCCATACGCACTCGCTTATAACTAATCACTTTCATCTCAAGATGTGCGCGTGTCTGTAAAATGCGGCACCAATCTCGAAAAAGCACCACTTTTCCAGGTATATCAGCACATCTCATCAGAGAAATTAAGATCGAAGGGTTGCATCATGTATCTTCTCGATCCAGATCTCCTCTTCCAATTCTGCCTGATCCTGTTCCTCGTCCTCACGGGACGTCTTATCTTGAGGTGACTCGTCATCAAGCGGGTCAAAACAGTAATTGAATACACACTCCACGACTGCTCTTGAGGAAAGCCTTTTTCCTGGTTCTTTTTTTTGGCGCCAAAATGGCGCCAGGCCAAAACACTCCCAAAACACTCCCTGGGGTCCCCGTGTTCTGTCTCGATGCATAAGTGATTTTGATCGATTTTCCCAATTTCATATTTTTGTTCGCTTTTTCCCCCGATTTTCACCGATCTCAATTTTTTCAAGGCCATTTTCGGGGCGTCTTCTGGGCATTTTTTCACGCAAAAACGGGCCAAAACACCCCCAAAACACCCCCAGGAGACCCCGCAGGTTGGATCAACACATTCTTTTCTATGCAGCGAACCGCCGATTTTTCAAAAAACGTGTTTGTTGTGGTGGAATGGGGCGAAATCCAGAACAGTGCAAGGACCTGGAAACGAGGATTAAACCACCCTGTGGAAACCAACAAAAACCACATACAGTGTGAAAATGCTCCGACTGAAATTCCGAACTTCGAGTGGCGCACAGCAGCTGCAGAGCCCCTTCATTATTCGGATTGAGCCGGCTCAAGAAAAATAAAAAAGGAATACGGAGAGAGAGCAGGAAAAAGGCGAGTTTAGTTTTCACCAGTCAGCAGTGTGCTAAGCGCTGCGTAACACTCTCGGCTTCGTATACCGGGACAGGCCCAAGTGAGTAGTGGGGGTCAGGCCCGGGGGAGTAGAGTCGAAAATAGATGTCATCTGTCTTTTAGGGGCAAGTTCTGGCATCTACGGAATCCGCCACCTCAGTGCAATCGGCTGCTTCCCGATGTCTTGGTGCGCTACCGGGCCGGCTAGGGAGGGTAGAGTTGGTCCGTCTTGCGGTACTGGCGCACTCGGCAGGGCAAGATTGCCACTTTTGCGTCCGGGCTGCATGAGCGTTTAGGCAAGGGTTCGCCACTTCGTGTCCTCGGCGACACTACTCTGTGGCTGGTCATCACTGCACTCTCAGAAAAACAGGGTAGCGAGGACGTGTGACAGCACGCTTGGTGCGCCCACGTGTGATGCCAACAATATCTTAGGTTTGTCGTGATCGTGTAGGGCTGCAATTTCACAATCCACCATTTTGACAAATAGGGTGATAGAGTTTTCGACTTGTTTGACGTTTTTGGTCAAATTTCCATTGTCACCTTGTTCTGTGACCTTTGTTGGGGAAATCCATCATTTCTCCGAATTGTGAAAATTGCCAATTCAATCAATCTGACCCATACTTCGATGATGATCATTGCTTTTATTATCACTCTTGGAGAAACAATGTAGTAATTGCGTTTGGAACTCTCTGTTTTTTCTTATCTAGATTCACGTAGTGAGTGGCGTTGTGTCAATGTGTGCGTTTTTTGTCCTTGAACCCTGGGTTCGAATTTGTTTGACTTTTAAATTGTCACAACTTCTGTTGATTTTTCGATGGATTGTCCATCAATCCTCCACATTACACAAACCTCCAATTCATCCAATTTGTCCCATACCTCGACTATGGGTTCGATTTTTCCGACATTTCAATTGACACAATTTGTGATGTCTGTTGTTTGGGGTTTTCATCAATTTCTCAATTCTGGCAATTTCGAATGATTCACATTGTCCAAGAAATCATAGTAATTTCATTTTTTCTGTTCTTTCGAGTCCCAGAAATGTTTTCGAGAGTTGGTTGTAAGTTCCATCAATTTTCCGCAGGTTGGAAACATTCAAATCAATTCTATTGACCAAGCATTTGACAGAGTTTTCTATTTTTGTGACTTTCGAATTGATTCGATTGTTGTGAGGGGATGGTCGCTGAAAGGCCAAGAAAGAGAGGAAAAAGATATTTGAACTGCACGCCAAGTAAATTACGACCTCACAGGCCGATTTTGCTGTTATTGGTGTTCAACTCCGTTCAACTATAACAGGTATCCTTTTATTGGAGCATTTTTTTATTTGATTGAATGGCTCAAGGTTTTTTTTCAGATTAGTATTTATATTTGATTTTTTGAATCTCAACTATTTCTCGTTTCTGGAAATGTTGGGGTTGGTAATTCATCATTTTTGATGAAAGGAACATTTTTCTAGGACCCCAGGGTCCTACAGATACATTAATTCTATAGAGTTGGTACCACATTTTGGTTTGCGACCATCCCCTCATTATTGTCGACTTTTGTTGGGAATTTGCATACATCATCCCAATATTGACATATTCCTTTTTCATCAATTCCACAAGTGTATCGACACAGGGTTTCACCTTTTTTTACATGTGAATCAACACCATTTTTTGTGAATTTGTCCGAAATGATTATCAATCCACCGAAATGTGGCAAGATATAATTCATTCAACTCGAGCACTGCATGATCGGGGGTGTCGAATCCATGACCGGTTCCGTTTGCAGTTGTTTTGTAGGATTGTGATGTGCAACGTCCAACAATTGTCGGAATGTTGGACACGCACATTTCAATTTGTGTGTTGCACGTAGGTTTTGTTGTCTCGAGTTGTTTGTTATTTGATGTGTCTCCAAGGTTTTCGACCTTTGCTTGTAAGTTGGATCAGTTTTCAAAAGTCTGGGTGTTGCCAAGTCCATGTATTGTCAAAGAAGTGAAAACTCTGAAAATTCTTTGACAATACATGGACTTGGTGACACCCTCAGTCTTCAAAAGTCTGGGCGTCACCAAGTCCATGTATTGTCAAAAAAACAAAGGACTGAAAAGTCCTTTTTTTTTTAAAAGTCACATGACTTTTCAATAGGGTCCATCTTTGCTGATCAGTGTGTGGAATCTCCATCCAGGATCATATTTCGGCCGAGTCAAATTTCTTCAAGTGGGTTCATGAATAGTTGAGGGTCGTTTTGTACAAATTCGCAGTGACATTGTTTTAAGTGTTTTGGCAAGTATTTTGACCAATTCTTCGAATTTGGAAAATTTGAATTCGTTCAACTGTAATAACGAATTGTCGCAGATTTCGATTTTTCCCACATTTGATTGGTCACTATTCTTTTTTTGAATTTGAAATGTGGTACCATCACCGTGGATTTGGTCTGTGTTTCGTGTTTGTGGACATTTGATCCGTCACGAGGTTTTGGCATTGTTTGGGAAATGTTTATCAATTTTCCCAAGCACGGGAACGTCCAATTTATCTGTTATGTCAATGGTATCTCTTCATTTTTTGAAGTTTGTGACATTCGATTTGTTATGTTTTTTCCAATCTTTTGGACTGTCAACACATCTGTTCATCTCAACTATTCTGGTCACAGTATGTGTTGTCTCGACTCATTGATCCAGACATCGTTTTTTCATGTTCAATTGGTGGTTAGTGGTTTACTTATTTGTGTATTGGGGACAATTAAGGAGGGGAATGTATTCGAATTGGAGAGTGTATTCAAATAGGGGAGTGTATTCAAATAGAAGCCCCTCCCCTATCTGTCCTCATTCCTCTGGTCCGATCCAGTGGGCGCGCGGCAACTGAGCACTAAAGCGCTCCGTCGCAGCGCGCCCCGACGGAATCGAGCGATACATCCATCGACTACCTAGTCATAAGAGAGTTCGGGACCGAGAAAGGTAGCCGGGGCGAAGCCATCCGTGAAAGCGTCACCAGAGATTCTGAAATTCACGTTGTAGCCCGCCTCCATTAGGCATCCAGCCGAAATTAGGCTGTCAAACATGCCTGGATCGTACACAGACACATCTGGTATGACCTCACGTGCAAGCGTGGCTCAGTTGGTCAGAGCGAGGGACTGTCAATCCCTAGGTCGTCGGTTCGATTCCGTCTAAAACCCGATACCTCAAAT
>Ga0335398_10008450_pt1 | contig 12197 bp, 9 predicted proteins | sample BON03_FD_205742 | JGI IMG/M metagenome (GOLD analysis project Ga0335398, IMG submission 205742) | Freshwater microbial communities from Lake Bonney liftoff mats and glacier meltwater in Antarctica - BON-03 (spades assembly) (version 2) | ecosystem: Environmental > Aquatic > Freshwater > Ice >...
GGCCACTTAGAGAGTTCCGCACGTGCGCGGAGTATATCAGCCGAATCATGGCTCGATAAAGGCCTGCAGGCGATAGAATCAAGTATGTCGAAGAGCGGCGATATCGATCCACATGCAGCTCGAGCGTTTGCGCAGGAATGTGCCAGGCGAGCGTCTATTCGTAACCCGCAATATAGAGAGCGTACCAGCGTCGACGTTACTGGCACCACAATCAACATACGGGCTTTGCTTGATTTGAGAGAACAGCGCTTGCAGACGATTGATGCCCAGGTGATAGATGAACAGCGTGCTATCGGCAATGGCGCCGTGTAGGCTGTGCCTAGTCACTCACCCGGCATCTGACGACAATGCCTGCAGGCGCAATCGGGCAACGCTTAGGCTCGCACGGTCCTTGCCTGCTGTGGTAGTCCACACAATCCCTTCACCCTTGGTAGTTCACGCTTCACGTCATGGGCAGTATCTGGACACAGCCAAACGCAGGGCATATCGCACAGCCTGGGCCAAGGCAAAGCGTAGGGCAAAGTGACGGCGCATCCCTCCCCCTCCCCCTGCCTCCCTCCCTCCCCTGCCCCTCCCGGGTAGGGCCTCGCCGGGCCCCTGCTTCTGGTGCGGCCCTTGCTGACAATTTTTTATAATCCGCGCAATTTTTTTTAAGTTTGCGAAGGGGGATTGATTGTGTGTTGACGTGAAGGACTCACATCTGCGTGGGACTTAGGATTTGGTGGGCGAAAGGCTTTCCGTGGGCAAAAGACTGCCAGACCACAGTGAAGTGATCTTTCAGTCTATTTCTCGCATCCGGAGGCTACTTGAGTATCCGTATGGGGATGCACGAATGCTTACTTGTGCAACTTGGGGACTTTCCTGCTGTAGCGCAGTCCTGCCTTGTTCCCCAGAGCATCCGGTAGCAGGTGGACTTGAACCCCCTGGCCTAGATAGCTCAGACTTCAATGTGTGCTTGGCTTCTTCTTTGCACGTTTTCGGTTGACGGTAAGAACGTTGATTGTTGAGCGTCCTGGCTGCTGGCTTGTCCTTTGTGGAATCCTCCACTTGACTCAGCTTCCTGCCTGACCTCCTGAACAACATAGCCCGATAGAGCCGCACCTAGTAGCCGTAGAAACGAAAAAGCCAACTTTACATTGTCCCCGGTGGAAACCCCTTGCGGGGCGGAGACAATGGAAAACTGGCTTTAACTTCAATTACTTTCCACGGCAACATTTGTAGGATAGCATCAATTCAGGAAAAGTTCAATTTATTTTGATATAGTTGCTAAATGAATGAAAACCAGTCTTTAATCCTTGCCCGAATGCTTGAGAAGGACTTGTATCTTAGTCCGTACAAGTTTGCTTTGTATGCTTATGACTGGGGTGTAGGGGATTTGAGGGCTTTTAGTGGGCCGAGGAAGTGGCAAAGAGAGGTAATGGAGGAGATTGAGCGGTATCTGAAGGATTCTTTGGAGACAAAGAGAACTACAGGCAAGTTTCCTGACTTTTTTCGATATGCAGTAGCTTCTGGTCGGGGGCCGGGGAAGTCTGCACTTGTAGGGATGTTGGCTCATTGGTTCATGTCAACCAGGATAGGCGGAAGTACCTGGGTAGCAGCCAATGGCGAGCCTCAACTTAGGACGAAGACATTCCCTGAGATAGCGAAGTGGGTGGCTAGGGGGATAAACAGTGAGTTTTTTGACATAAACGCCACAAGTATCCAGCCGAGTCTGTGGTTTAAGCAGTTTATTGAAAGTCCAGAAGGATTGTCCAAAAACACTCGCTATTACTACACCAACGGACAACTATGGAGCAATGAAAATCCTGACGCATTTGCAGGTGCTCATAATTACGATGGTGAGATGGCGATATTTGACGAGGCTTCGGGCATTCCAGATGTGATCTGGACGGTTCAGGAAGGTGTGTTTACTGAGGACATTGTGGACAGGTTCTGGCTAGCATTCAGCAATCCGAGGGCTAACCAGGGGGCATTTTTTGAGTGTTTTAACAAAAACCGTGATCTTTGGAAGACGAAACAGATTAATTCAAGAAATGTAGAAGGCATCAGTACAACAACGTTTGACAACCTGATTAGCCAGTTTGGAGAGGACTCGGATGAGGCTAGGGTTGAAATCTATGGAGAATTCCCAAATACGGGAGAAGATCAGTTCATTGGATCACTATTGGTAGATGATGCACAGGCTAGGCCCAAGTGGAAAGACAACACCGCTCCGATTATCATTGGTGTTGACCCGGCCAGGGGTGGATTAGACAGTACGGTTATTGCAGTTCGCCAAGGTAGGGATTTGGTAGCAATCAAGCGGTATAAGGGCGAAGACACTATGGAAGTTGTAGGGAGGGTTATTGACATGATCGAGGAATGGCACCCGGCTTTAACTGTGATTGATGAAGGTGGTTTAGGATATGGAGTTCTGGATCGTCTTAAAGAACAGAAATACAAAGTAAGAGGTGTAAACTTTGGCAGTTCCTCAAAAACGCCCATGATGTATGGCAATAAACGTGCCGAAATGTGGGGTGAGATGAGAATATGGTTAAAAACAGCCAGCATTCCTGCCGATAAACTATTGAAAAGTGATCTTATAAGCCCGATGAAGAAGCCCGATAGCAAGGGTACTATCTACTTGGAGGGTAAAAAAGAGATGAAAGCAAGGGGTTTAGCCAGTCCCGATGCCGCCGACGCACTAGCGGTGACGTTCGCGTTTCCGGTTGCACATAGCGAAAAAGTAATTAGAATGGCGCAAAAGTCATACTCTGGGCATACTCAATCACAATCATGGATGGCCTCATAATGGCAACCAACAACCTTGCGACAGCATTTCCCAACTCTTTTGCTCAGGCAACGCCTAGGCAACAGTTTATGGGTTTGTTGGCTGATAGCTTGAAGTGGCCTTTGTCGCCTAAGCGTACTCAGCAGATGCAGGGCGCGGCTGAGTTTTTTGGGATACCTGCGCTTCAGAGGACTGCTGATGAGATTTCATACGGTGGGGCTTTGGGTACTGGTAAAGGAATGACGTGGCAACCAAAGTCCGATACGGTAGAATCTGCTTTGATGTTGGCGCCAAATGCCTTTATTGCTAAACGGCTTGCTGGCAGAGCTGCAAAGACCCTTGCTCCAACGGCCAATGAGATGGCACGCGTAGCCATTGAGAGGCGGCTTGTTAATATTGGTGGAATACAACCCGCTATCGTGTGGCACGGTTCCCCGCACAAGTTCCCGCCGACCAAAAACAATCCGCTGGGCGAATTTGACTCAAGCAAGATCGGCACGGGTGAGGGTGTGCAGGCTTACGGGCATGGGATTTATACCGCTGATGCGCCGGGGGTGGCTCAAGAATATCGACGCGCTTTAAGCACTCCGTCTGGCCCGCAAAATGACGTAGTTAATTCTTATTTGAAAGATGCAGGCGGCGATAGGGTTAAAGCCGTGAAAGATTTGAAGGAATATACCGGCTATGACACAAAGGGTCCTTTTGCTTTGGACGCATCACGCAAAGCACATTTAGACGAGCTAATAAACCTTATGGAAAATCCACCGGGGTTTATATACAAAGTAGGCCTTCCCGACGAACACATAGCCAAGATGCTCAATTGGGACAAGCCACTGAGTCAGCAGGCACCAGGGGTGCGGGCGGCTTTGCGCAAAGCATTACCGCCTGGCTATGTGAACGGGAAATTTATAGATCCATATTCATCACAGCGCACAGGATCGGGGCTTATGGATGATCTTAAGCTGCTAGCAAACAAGGGGGCTCCGGGAATGCGAACGCCCGAAGATGCAATGAAGGCCCAAGGCATCCCCGGCATCCGCTACCTAGACCAAGACTCACGCGCCGGTGGTGCTGGTACAAGCAACTACGTCGTATTTCCTGGTGGAGAAGACTTCCTCAAGATTCTTCAGCGCAACGAACAGACTGCAGCAAAATAGTATGGCACATGACAAAGAATTCATTGATTTAATGCTTGGCCGTTTTACCATGGCCAGCTCCGCATTGAGCGACAGCCGTGAAAATGAGCTGGATGATCTGAAGTTCCTTGCTGGTTCGAGTGACAACAATTGGCAATGGCCATCTGATGTCTTAAGTACCCGTGGTTCAGTACAAGGGCAGACGATCAACGCCCGTCCTTGCCTGACAATCAACAAGCTTCCCCAGCACGTCCGACAAGTCACAAACGAGCAACGCCAGAACCGTCCAAGCGGGAAAGTAATTCCCGCAGACGATAAGGCTGATATTGCGGTAGCAGAAATATATGAAGGGATGGTTCGGCATATTGAGTACATCTCCGATGCTGATGTAGCTTACGACACAGCCTGCGAGAACCAGGTCACCTATGGTGAAGGGTACTTCCGCGTCTTGACTGAATACTGCCAAGACAATGGGTTTGAGCAAGACATTCGGATTGGGCGCATTCGAAACTCGTTTAGTGTCTATATGGACCCGATGATACAAGACCCTTGTGGGTCGGATGCCCAATGGTGCTTCATTACCCAAGACATGCTCAAGGCTGACTACGAGCGCGAATTTCCAAACGCTACCCCCATATCAGCAATGATGGCGCAAGGTGTTGGGGATAGTTCGCTGTCTCCGTGGATTAGTGAAGACACTATTCGTATTGCTGAGTATTTCCACTACGAACATAAGCAAGTCACACTGAATCTATATCACGGTGCAGTGAATGCCCTTGAGGGTTCGCCTGAAGATCAACAAATGAGGATGATGGGCATGGTTCCCATCAAAACTCGCCAGGTTGACCAGAAGAAAGTCAAATGGTGCAAGACCAACGGATATGAAGTCATCGAAGAACAGGATTGGGCGGGTAAATGGATACCCGTTATCCGAGTTATCGGTAATGAGTTTGAAGTCGAGGGTAGGCTTTATGTATCAGGCCTAGTACGGAACGCCAAAGATGCTCAGAGGATGTACAACTACTGGGTTTCCCAGGAAGCTGAGATGCTGGCGCTGGCCCCGAAAGCCCCATTCATCGGATATGGTGGTCAATTCGAGGGTTACGAACAGCAGTGGAAGACCGCCAACACGACCAACTGGCCTTATTTAGAAGTCAATCCAGACGTTACTGATGGAGCTGGCGGTTCACTCCCACTTCCTCAACGTGCTCAACCCCCAATGGCCTCTAGTGGGTTGTTACAGGCTAAAGCTGGCGCTGCTGATGACATTAAGAGCACGACTGGCCAGTATGACTCGTCTATCGGTGCTACATCAAACGAAAGGTCTGGTAGGGCGATTCTGGCGCGTGAGAAGCAGAGCGACACGGGCACTTATCACTATGTTGATAACCTAGCCCGTTCGATTCGGTATGGAACTCGCCAGATTGTTGACCTAATCCCTAAAATCTACGATACCCAGCGGGTAGCTCGGATTATCGGTATTGATGGCCAGGCAGAAATGGCGAAGATCGATCCCCAACAAGCAGAACCTGTAAGGAAAATTGTCGATGAGCAGGGAAACATCATTGAAAAGATTTACAACCCCGGTGTTGGTCTATACGATGTTCGTGTAACAACTGGTCCTAGTTATCTGACCAAACGTCAAGAGGCCATGGATGCGATGAGTCAGATTCTTCAAGGCAATCCTCAATTGTGGGCCGTTGCTGGTGATCTGTTTGTCAAGAATATGGACTGGCCTGGTGCTCAAGAACTGGCTGAACGGCTGGCCAAGACGATTGATCCGAAACTCTTATCTGACGAAGATGATCCTGCACTTGCAGCAGCCCAACAGCAGATGCAGCAGATGGGGCAGGAAATGGAGCAAATGCACCAGATGCTCAAATCAGTTCAAGATTCGTTTGAAGCGCAAGATGCCAAGCGCAAAAATTATGAAGCTGAGATCAAAGCATACAGCGCAGAGACAGCGCGTATGGCGGAATTGGCGTCATCTATGACCGCAGATCAGATTCAGGAAATTGTACTTGGTACGGTTCAATCAATGATCCAGTCCGGGGATTTGCGGGGTATGGAAGAGTTTCAACCAGAACCCCCAATGAATACAGAACATTCAATGGGCATGGGTCCACAGATGGGTGTGGAACCTCAGATGGAACCACAACAAGGATTTCCACAGCAGTAATTGCTGGTAAGATAAATGTACTGGCTCATTAACCAGGGATTCTGAGGAATCAAAATGTCAGAGTTAGAAGTAGTAGCGGAAGTACCTTTAACCGCGTCAGACCCAGTTGTCACGGTGACTCCTGAGCTTGTAGTTGAAACGCCGGAAGTTGTAGTACCAAAGACTTTTACCCAAGAGGAATTGGATACCGCAATTAGTAAAAGGTTGGCTAGAGAACAGCGTAAATGGGAACGAGAAAAGGTTCAACCTGTTGCCCCTATAGAACCTGTCAGTGCAGATCAGTTTGCTTCAGTTGATGACTTTGCGGAAGCATTGGCCCAACAAAAAGCAGAGAGGATCGTAGCTGATAGAGATACTAGAAAGCAACAGTCGGAAATTGTTGATTCCTACCATGAACGTGAAGAAGAGGCGAGAGGCAAGTATGCTGACTTTGAACAAGTCGCCTACAACCCAAACCTCAAAATCACGGACGTGATGGCACAGACAATTCAATCGAGTGACGTTGGGCCTGATTTGGTTTACTACCTCGGAATGAACCCCAAGGAAGCAGACCGCATTTCCAGATTAGCGCCGTTTATTCAGGCCAAGGAAATTGGGAAGTTAGAAGCTAAATTAGCCTCTGACCCACCAGTAAAGAAAACGACGAGTGCACCGACACCAATTTCGCCTGTGATACCCAAGGGTGGGAATTCTCAGGTCTACGACACTACTGACCCAAGGTCTATCGCTTCGATGACCACAAGCCAGTGGATTGACGCAGACCGGGCTAGGCAGAGAAAAGTGATGGAAGCTCGTAACCGCTAACTACTTAAGGATTTTGAAGCCAGAAAAGTTTTCAGAAATACATCTCTTTCTAACTGTAAATCTATGAATGCCTGTCGCAACACCCGCTTCTGCAAAGGATCGGTACACAACCCCAAGAACCTCGCACTTCGTATTGCGATGGTGTTCAAGGCTCCTTTGAGCTTTGGATGCCTTGCTATGCGGCGCACGAGCAAAATGGGGACGCTTGCGACCAATGAGAGCAGCCCGTTGCTTCGCCTTCGTTTCTTCGGACGTAACACTCCCAAGTCTCGCTTGTCGAATCTTTTCACGGGTTTCGTCAGTACGAATGTAGTGCCCATAAAGGCCCGCATGACGCTCCCCGAAATGCTCTTTAGCGGTAAGGCATTCAAGGTTATCGACACGGTTGTCAGACTTAATCCCGTTGATATGATGGACATGCTTACCGGGGTCAAACGACTCCAGCCAGCATTGCGCTATGACGCGATGAGTGAGTCTTTTGCGCCCAAGCATGGTGTACCCATCAGGTCTTGTGGTATGAAGATAGGGTTGAAGATTTCTGAGAACTTTTCCGCAGTGCGAAACAGCATACAGATGGTCAAAGAATCGGTACTCGATTCCGTCTATTTGAAAGCTAATCATGTTGTGCCTATCGGTGGTTAAGGAATCTACATTCTAACTGAAATTTGAAAGGTTTATCATGGCGAATTCGCTTCTCACGATCGATATGATCACACGAAAGAGTCTCGAAATTCTCGAAAACTCGCTCGTTCTTACCCGCAATTGCAACCGTCAGTATGACGATTCATTCGCGGTTTCCGGGGCCAAAATCGGCTCCACTTTGCGTATCCGTAAACCGGATCGTGCTCTGGTAACTGACGGTGCCGCTCTGACGGCGCAGGACGATAACGAGCAATTCACGACTTTGACTGTTGCTACTCAGAAGCACATTGGTGTTCAATTCACCAGTGCCGAACTGACGATGCAGTTGGACGACTTTGCCGAACGTGTGCTCAAGCCTCGCATCAGCCAGTTGGCCTCCAGCATTGATGCTGATGTCGCCAATGCTTACAAGAGCATTTATGCTTCTGTAGGTACGCCAGGTACTACTCCTGCGACTTCTCTAGTGCTACTCCAAGCACAACAGAAGCTCAATGAGTACGCTTCGCCTATGAGCGACCGTTACGGTACTGTGAGTCCAGCTGCAAATGCTGGCTTGGTCGAAGGCATGAAGGGTTTCTTTAATCCTACCTCCACGATCAGCAAGCAGTTTGCATCGGGCATGATGGGTACTGGCGTGTTGGGTTACGACGAGATCAATATGTCGCAGTCCATCCAAAGCCTGACCACGGGTACGCGCAACCCAGCTAACACCATTCTGGTAAACGGCGCGGTTAGCACCCAAGGCCAAGCAACCATCAATCTTGATGGTGGTACTGGTTCGGCAACGCTTGTTGTTGGTGATGTGTTTACGATTGCTGGAGTTAATGCGGTTAATCCGCAAACCCGTACTTCTACGGGTAGTCTTCAGCAGTTCGTCGTCACAGCCCTCAACACCGCTGCTGGTGGTGCGTGGACTAGCGTGGCTGTCAGCCCTGCTATGTATACCGCTGCTAATGCTCTAGCTACTATTGACGCTTTCCCTGCGGACAATGCAGCGATTACGATCATGGGTGCGGCATCCACGGTATATCCACAGAATCTGGTCTATCAGAAGAACGCTATCACGTTTGCCACTGCTGACTTGCTTCTGCCACAAGGTGTTGATATGGCTTCTCGCCAGAACCACAATGGCATTTCGATGCGCATTGTTCGCCAGTACGACATCAATAACGACGTGATGCCATGTCGTATTGATGTGTTGTACGGTTACGGTGTTATCCGTCCCGAGATGGCTTGCCGTCTTTGGGGTTAAATTGTTGGGGGCTTCGGCCCCCACTTTTAAGGAATTGACATGGTAAGTGCACTTGACCAAATTACTGGCGCATTACGTCTTATAGGCCAGTTGGCTGAGGGTGAAACCGCCTCTTCTGAGACGGCGAACGACTCACTGACTGCAATGAATCAGATGATCGACTCGTGGAACACTGAGCGCCTTTCTGTATTTTCCACACAAGATCAAGTGTTCACGTGGCCTTCAAACGAAGCTACGCGAACTCTAGGACCAACGGGTGATTTTGTTGGTAATCGCCCAATACAGGTAGATGATTCCACATACTTTCGTGATACTGGTACGGGCATTAGTTACGGTGTCAAAATCATTAATGAACAGCAGTACAACGGGATTGCTGTAAAAGACGTTACCAGCACTTTTCCACAGGTTCTTTGGGTTAATTACGACTTTGAAAACATCTCAATGTCAGTGTTCCCAGTCCCCACCCAGGCATTAGAGTGGCACATCGTTTCAGTCGCGGAGTTATCACAACCTGCGACGCTAGCAACTGCGCTCGCTTTCCCGCCGGGTTATTTGAGAGCATTTAGGTACAACCTTGCTTGCGAGATAGCGGCTGAATTCGGAGTTGAACCCAGTCCGCAAGTGATGCGGATTGCAATGACAAGCAAACGTAACCTCAAAAGAATAAACAATCCTGACAACATTATGTCAATGCCTTATCCGCTCATAAAGATACGTGGGCGGTTCAATGTCTATAGCGGGCAGTTTTAAATGAAATCCGCCATTTTAGGACAGGCATACGTAGCGCGTTCAGTGAACGCTGCGGATAACCGTCTTATCAATCTGTACCCGGAGGCAACTCCAGAAGGTGGGAAAGAGAATGGATTTCTAACTCGCGCTCCGGGACTTCGTGCATTAGTTACCGTCGGGCTAGGTCCAATCAGGGGACTGTGGAGCTATAACAGTATCGGATACGTTGTATCAGGAACAGAACTCTATAGTCTCACTACGGCATGGGTAGCTACGCTTATAGGGACCATTGCAGGTACTGGGCCTGTCAGTATGACTGACAACGGGTACATGCTGTGCATCGTTGCTAATCCAAAGATGTACACCTATAACGGTGTCGCCTTAACCGAGGTTACCGATGCCAATTTTGTTGGCGCGGCTACGGTGGATTTTGTTGATGGCTTCTTCATTTTTAACGAACCAGACACTCAACGACTCTGGTCGGTCTCAACTATCAATCCTGCTACGGGTTCAGCGATTGACCCTTTAGTATTCAGTTCTCTGGACTTCTCAACGGCAGACGGATCACCCGATCTAGTGATTGCAGTCAAGGCCAACCATCGCGAGTTGTGGGTGTTTGGAACAAAGACGGTTGAGGTCTGGTATAACGCAGGCCTTTCTAATTTCCCACTAACACGCATCCAAGGTGCATTCAATGAGATTGGCTGTGCTGCCGTGAACTCCGTTGCAAAGATGGACAATGCGATGTTCTGGGTAGGCTCTGACGACCGTGGTAAAGGAATTGTCTATAAGGCACAAGGCTACAGCGGACAGCGAATCTCAACCCATGCGATTGAATTTGCGATTCAAGGATATGCTGACATCTCAGACGCAGTAGCCTTCACTTACCAACAAGAGGGGCACAGCTTCTACGTGCTGAACTTCCCTTCGGCTAATGCGTCATGGACGTTTGATGTGGCAAGCGGCGCATGGCACGAAAGAGCATATTTCAACGCTGGTGAATTTCATCGTTATCGCCCCAATTCTCAATTAAATTTTAGCAACGAAATCGTGGTTGGTGATTTTGAGGATGGTAATCTCTATGCACTCGACCTCGACGAATACGCTGACCAAGGCTCTAACATCCAGAAATGGCTTCGGTCTTGGAGAGCACTCCCACCCGGACAGAATAATTTAAAACGTACCTCGCAGCATTCACTACAACTTGACTGCGAATCAGGTGTTGGTTTGAACAGCGGGCAAGGAAGTGATCCCCAAGTTATGCTCCGCTGGTCAGACGATGGTGGTCATACTTGGTCAAACGAGCATTGGGCGGGAATGGGCAAGATTGGTCAGTATTACAAAAGAGTAATCTGGCGCAGGCTCGGGATGACCGACAAGCTAAGGGACCGCGTTTATGAAATTTCTGGCACTGACCCTGTAAAAATAGCCATCATGGGGGCCGAGTTGTTCGTGACCCCAACTAATGCGTAATCATGGCACACGACATAACAACCATCCCCAACATACAGGTTGATATCATCGATCCCCGGACGGGAAGAATGGACCGTACTTGGCGCATGTTCTTCGAGAACCTGTGGAAGTTGCAGGGAAGTGGAACAACCGACATCACCGTAGAGGACTTACAAAAGTCACCTCAGTTCGAACCTCCGATTCCGTTTCCTGAAGACGTACTACCTCCAACACCTCAATTGGGGACAATCGCATCCTATAACCTAGATGGATCACCTACCGCTGGAGGCGTATCTTATGGCACTGGGCCAGCTATTGCAGTAACCCCAGCGGGTACTCTTGGACAGGTGCTTACCTCTGCTGCGGCTGCTACGCCTACCTGGACAACTCCTGCGGCACTGACTAAGACGGACGATACAAACGTTACGATGACGCTCGGCGGTACACCTGCTACGGCACTGCTGCAAACCGCTTCGATGGCCCTTGGTTGGACTGGGACGCTTGCAGTCAGTCGGGGTGGTACTGGCGGATCATCGTCAATCTATTTAGATACGGCATTCACCTCTCAGACAACGGTTACCGTTACCCATAACTTCGGCAAATACCCCGTAGTAAATGTTATTAATAACACGGGGGCGGTAATAGTACCATTAACCATTACCCACGGTTCTCTTAACGCTTTTACGGTAACATTTTCAGCAGCAACTACTGGCAACATTATTGCCGTTATAGGATATTAATATGTCAGTAAATCTTTCACCCATTGGCGGCGCGGCATGGCAGTTCTCTGACAATAACGGCAACCCACTGTCGGGGGGTAAGCTTTATACCTACGCTGCGGGGACTACAACTCCCTTGGCCACTTACACCACAGTTGTTGGTGATGTAGCGCACACAAACCCTATTATTCTTGACTCGGCAGGCAGAGTACCTAACGGGCAAATTTGGCTTACGGATGGATCTGTTGACTACAAGTTTGTCCTTAAAACATCAGTGGATGTTCTTGTAGGAACGTATGACAACATCCCGCCTGCCATAAGTGGTTCGGCAGCAGATATTGAGTACCTTCCCGCAGGCACTGGGGCTGTGGCCACTACGGTGCAGGGGAAGCTGCGGGAGAGTAAATCCGGCCTCGACTACCTCACATTATCAGACGCCTTACAACACAACGGTGCGGTGCTTCTGAACAAGGCATTTTCGTTTACCGGAACGCAAGATGTGGCAAGTCAGCAA
>Ga0335398_10008452_pt1 | contig 12194 bp, 8 predicted proteins | sample BON03_FD_205742 | JGI IMG/M metagenome (GOLD analysis project Ga0335398, IMG submission 205742) | Freshwater microbial communities from Lake Bonney liftoff mats and glacier meltwater in Antarctica - BON-03 (spades assembly) (version 2) | ecosystem: Environmental > Aquatic > Freshwater > Ice >...
CGCAGAGGGGCGTGAGGCTGGCGCTGGCCGCGCGGAGGGGCGGCGCAGAGGGGGCACGAGGCTGGCGATGGCCGCGTGGAGGGGCTGCGCAGAGGGGGCGCGAGGCTGCCGCTGGCCGCGCGGAGGGGCGGCGCAGAGGGGGCGCGAGGGTGGCGCTGGCCGCGCGGAGGGGCGGCGCAGAGGGGGCGTGAGGCTGCCGCTGGCCGCGCGGAGGGGCTGCGCAGAGGGGCGCGAGGGTGGCGCTGGCCGCGCGGAGGGGCGGCGCAGAGCGGGCGCGAGGCTGGCGATGGCCGCGCGGAGGGGCGGCGCAGAGGGGCGCGAGGCTGGCGCTGGCCCTGCGGAGGGGCGGCGCAGAGGGGGCGCGAGGCTGGCGCTGGCCGCACGGAGGGGCGGCGCACAGGGGCGCGAGGCTGGCGCTGGCCGCACGGAGGGGCGGCGCACAGGGGCGCGAGGCTGGCGCTGGCCGCGCGGAGGGGGCGCAGAGGGGGCGCGAGGCTGGCGCTGGCTGTGCAGAGGGGCTGCGCAGAGGGGCGCGCGCAGCTGGCGCTGGCCACGCGGAGAGGCTGCGCAGAGGGGCGCGAGGCAGGCGCTGGCCGCGCGGAGGGGCCGCACATAGGGCTGCGAGGCTGGCGCTGGCCGCGCGGAGGGGCTGCACCGAGGGACGTGAGGCTGACGCTTCGTCCCCGACAAAGTATTTGCTCGGGGAGGTGGCACGTCCTGCAGAAAGTAGTTTCCGGGGCTGACGCTCCGTCCCCGACAAAGTTTTTGCTCGGGGAGGTGGCACGTCCTGCAGAAAGTAGTTTCCGGGGCTGACGCTCCGTCCCCGACAAAGTATTTGCTCGGCGAGGTGGCACGTCCTGCAGAAGTAGTTCCGGGGGTGACGCTCTGTCCCCGACAAAGTATTTGCTTGGGGAGGTGGCACGTCCTGCAGAAAGTAGTTCCGGGGGTGATGCTCCGTCCCCAACAAAGTATTTGCTTGGGGAGGTGGCACGTCCTGCAGAAAGTAGTTCCGGGGCTGCTCCGTCCCCGACAAAGTATTTCCTCGGCGAGGTGGTCTGTCCTGCAAAAAGTAGTTCTGGGGCTGACGCTCCGTCTCCGACAAAGTATTTGCTCGGGGAGGTGGCACGTCCTGTAGGAAGTAGTTCTGGGGCTGACACTCCGTCTCCGACAACGTATTTGCTCGGGGAGGTGGCACGTCCTGCAGAAAGTAGTTCTGGTGCTGACACTCCGTCCTCGACAACGTATTTGCTCGGGGAGGTGGCATGTCCTGCAGAAAGTAGTTCTGGGGCTGACACTCCGTCCTCGACAACGTATTTGCTCGGGGAGGTGGCATGTCCTGCAGAAAGTAGTTCTGGGGCTGATACTCCGTCCCCGACAAAGTGTTTGTTTGGGGAGGTGGCATGTCCTGCAGAAAGTAGTTGTGGGGCTGACACTCTGTCCCTGAGAAAGTGTTTGCTCTGAGATGTGGCACGTCCTACCGAAATTAGTTTTGGGGGTGACGCTCCTTCACGGAGAACGTGTTTGCTCGGAGAGTTGGCACGTCCGTCAGAAAGCAGTTTCGGGGGTGACGCTCCGCAGAAAGAAGTATTGGGGGTGACGCTCCGCAGAAAGAAGTTTCGGGGGTGACGCTCCTTCCCTGAAAAACTGTTTGCTCTGAGATGTAGCACGTCCGGCAGAAAGTTGTTTCGGGGCTGACGCTCTTGTCGTGTACAAAAGAAACATTATGGAGAACCTCTACAATCGGGTAGAGCCCCGCGATCAGGCGTTGCCGGATCACAGCCACAGTCACAGCCACATCCACAGTCACAGCCACAGTCACAGCCACAACCACAGCCACAGTCACACCCACAGTCACACCCACAGTCACAAACACAGTCACAAACACAGTCACAGTCACATTCTCCACAGCCACATTCTCAGTCACAGCCACCGCCACAGGAGCAGCCCTCGCCGCCACCGCCTCGACTCGGCCGCCTCCGCGGCGCTCGTTCACGGAGCGGCCGGCCTGGTGTGGGTTCAAGGGGGTAACCCCGAAACCTGCAATGTGAAGCCACGGATCAATTGGTGCCTCATCGCCTCGTTGACCCCGAGTTTGTGGATGGCCACCGTGTGGGGGGCGACGGGATCTTTCACGCACTTGTACAGGGTCAACTCCCCGACCTGCCCAGCGGCGGTGCGCGGCTTGTTCCATGCCGCGTTCAACTCACGACACACCTCCTCGCTGACGACCCGCACAAAGTCATACTGCACCGTGGCGTCCAGGGGGTCCACGGGGCCAAATAGCACTTTTCTGTCAAACGGTTTGTCCCCCTGCAGCGTCGCATAGGTCATTGAGTCTTTGGTCTGTCCAGGGTGGTGAAGCTTGTGCATGCCGGAGTCGAGTCGGCACGGCCGGCCAAAGTGGGGGTAGTACGGATGGTCGAGGTTCCCCGTAGCAACATGGACGACGTTGGCAACAACGCAGCACTTGGGTGTATCGGCCTGCCACGCTAAAAAGCTCGAGTATGACCATTGCTTACCGTGTGGATGGCGGTGGGTGGACACCAGTTGCATCGATGGCTCCGGAGGGTCATCGAGGGACCTTTTCACCACCCATGGCAACTCGTGCGAAAAGCCAGCGGAGCACACCTGTACCACATGTGGACCCAGCAGGAATGGTTCGCTCGATTGGAGGACGAGTTCGGCTACGTCACAGGGGAGGCTAGGGCGGGCGGACGCGTTGCGCTGCTGCCATGCTTGGGTGTGAGCTGGAGGGGCCATCTGCGCCGCGAGTGCGTCCCTGGCCAATGGTGGGGGAGGGGGCGGGGGTCAGGTGCACCGCGGATCGACGCGCGGCGCGGCGCGGTGCAGACCAGCCCGCCAGCGGCGCGGCGCAGCCGACCCAGCGACTAGCTCATGTTAACCCCCGCAGAGCGACGCGCAGGCCGCCCGCGGCACGGCGCGGTGCAGGCCGCCCGCGGCGCGGCGCGATACAGGCCACCCAGCCGCGCGCCGCGCAAGCAGAGCCGCGCGCCGCGCAAGCAGAGCAGCGCAGCGACCAGCGTCCTTCGCCAAGGCGGGCCGCAAACACCGGTTGAGAGAAGCGGTGGCGATCTTTTTGATATGTGCTTTGTTCTATTTTCGGATTCACGTGAATCGCAACAGGTTAACCCCCAGTTTGACAAATACAATTGCCTAATTGACCCGTCAGTAACCAGTAGTTGACCCATCAGTTGAGTAGTTGACCCGTCAGTTGAGTAGTTGACCAGTCAGTTGAGTAGTTGACCCAGCCTTCCCCGCAGCCTTCCCCGCAGCCTTCCCCGCAGCCTTCCCCGCAGCCTTCCCCGCAGCCTTCCCCGCAGCCTTCCCCGCAGCATTCCCCGCAGCGAAACATTTTTTCAGATTACAAAAAAACAAGATTGGTTCAGGGGGGTGGGGTACCGTCCATGGGAGGTCTAGCGGCGGCCCTTCTTCTCTCGATGGAGACTCCGTCGGCTGCGCTGCTCGCGGCCAAGTGCATGGGCGAGTTCCTGGCGTACCACGCGCTGGGCACGGTCCTGTTTGACGCGGTGCATGCGTTTGCGCACGGGTTGCCGCGCAGGGCGCTGCTGTCGCGCTGGCACAGTTGCCACCACAAGTTCTAGGGGACCCCTCTGAAAGTTATGGTCCAGTTCGAGGCTGACAACGTAATGTATCACATGACCCCCGAGTGGCTCACCGCGCTCGTGCCGGCCGCAGCGGTGGCGGCGGCCGGGACGCCACTGAGCTGGGTGCAGCTGACAGCGATCGCGTACCTGGCTGTGCGCTCGGTCGTCTTTGTAGTGGCGGGCCTCATCATGAAGGGCCAAGACAGCAACCACGTCGAGCTGGAGCGGATTGAGGTGGACAAGGCCTGGCTCTTTGTCGGTCCGCACTATCACGCCCTGCACCACGTATTCCCGGACCGGTACTTGGCGTCGTTTGTCAAGGTGATTGACTATGTGCTGGGCACCGCCGCGCCGCCCCACGCCGGCCGCAGGTTCGTCCTCACGGGCGCGGGCGGCTCGCTGGGCAGCGCCTTCGCCGCGAGGCTCAGGGGCGAAGGCGCGAGGGTGAGCACGCTCAAGTACGGCCAGGACTACGCGTGCGTGGGAGACGACGGGGAAGCTTTCGCCTTTGCGGAAGCGGACGCGGCGCTCGACGCGGCGCTGGGCGAATGCGACGTGCTCCTCCTGTACCACGGCGTCCGGAGCGGCGACGTGGCGGAGAGCGTGCGCGGCAACTGCCACTCGCAGCTCGCGCTCATCGAGCGCTACCGGCGCTGCCACGAGGCTGCGCGCAGGCCGTCGAGCGTCATGTACCCCGAGGTCTGGTGCGTCGGCACCGAGGCCGAGTTCTACCCGCTGCGGCCAGACACGTACGGCGAGTCGAAGCGCGAGATGCTGCGCCACGCCGCCGCATACATGCAGCGCACGGATCTCATGTACTGCCACATCGTCCCCGCCGCCTTCACCTCCAAGAGGGGGCCCGGCCTCGTTAACGCCGAGTGGGTGGTCCACGTGTCGCTCTGGTTCATCTCGCGCGGCGCGCAGTACGTGCCCGTCTCCTACACGCCCTTCACCTACCTGCACTGGCTCAAGATGATGTGCGTGCAGCACCGGCAGGCCAAGCACACGCTCGCCAAGGCCAAGTAATCGCGCGATCAACGTTCTTCGGGCGAAACCGCGCAGTGGTTGTCCTATGCTCGCTCCGTCGGCACCGCTAGCCCGGCCGGCTCCCGCGGGGGCCGGCTAGTTGCGCGGGGGCGTCTGGAGTCTTCCCCGCGCGGATGGGGACAGACCACCGCGGGTCAGTTTTTGGGGGGACACTGCACCCCGAACATGAACCACCCCGGGCTGCGCGCCCGCCGCCCCGCGAGTTGACCCCGTGCGGATGGTGACAGAACACAGCGGGTCAGTTTGGGGGGGGGGACACACCGCACCCCGAACATGAACCACCCTGGGCTGCGCGCCCGCCAACCCGCGGGTTAACCCCGTGCGGATGGTGACAGAACGCAGCGGGGGGGGACACCGCACCCCGAACTTGAACCGCCCCGCCGTGCGATGCTGACTGCCGCGCACACGGTTCTGCTCGGCGAGGACGCCGACGCACAGTCCTGTGTGGCAGCGGCGCTTCCGCCAGTGGCCCTCGGCCGGCTGCGCCGCACCTGCCGCGGCGCGAGCGGCGCCGCGCCGGTCGGCGTCGACTGGGCGTGGCTCCGCCAGCCGAGCGGGGTCGCCGAGGGTGAAGACTCCGACCCGTGGGACACTCTGTACATGGCGGCGCACCAGGGGCGGGCCGAGGTGGTCGCCTGGCTCCTCGTGCACCTCAACCCGACGCCCGGCGCCCTCATCAACGTGGCCGCGTTGGCTTCCGACCCCGAAGTGATACATCTGCTCACCGCGGCCGGACTCGAACACTCGCCATATGCGCTACTCCTCGCGGTGCAGCTCGGCAACCTGCCCCTCCTCACCGCAGTGCTCGGCGCCGGCGTGCACCCGGACAGCGAAGGCTCGTTCTCCAAATTTGTCTGATTTGGCGCCCCCATGTACGCGCTCGCCAGGGCGTGCGAGTCCGGCCACCTCTCGTGCGCGCGGGCCCTGCTCGCGGCAGGGGCCGACGTCGACAAGCAGGGAGGGTGGGGCGCATCTGCGCTGATGGAGGCCGCCCGCGTGGGGCACCTCGAGTGTATGCGGCTGCTGCTGGAGCACAACGCCGACGTGCACGCGCGGAACAGCTGGCGGGGCACTGCCCTGATGGAGGCAACTCGCGCGGGGCGAATAACGTGCGTGCAGCTGCTACTCGAGCACCGGGCTGACGTACACGCGCGGGACGACAGGGGGGCGACCGTGCTGAACTTCAGCAAGACCACTCACAGGGGTGATCAGACCGCGTGCACGCAAGCGCTGATGGCGGCGGGAGCCAATGTACACGCGGCTGATCACGACAGTCGCACCGCCCTCATGTACGCGGCGCTGTATGGCAACCGGTCTATTGGCCCGCTCCTCGAGGCCGGCGCCGACGTGCACGCCGCGGACGTCAACGGATTTACGCCGATGCTCTTCGCGTGCCGCCACGGGGCCCTGCAGACCGTCCTGCTTCTCGACCGGCACGGGGCCGATCGGCACGTGGTCAGCGCCGATGGCACCACGGCCCTCATGCTGGCCTGCATGAAGAGCAATGGCGACGTCGTGGAATGGCTCCTCGACAAGGATATCTCCGAGCAAATACTTCCGCAATGAGCATCGACCCCCGGACAGTCGGTCAGTGGACTCGCCCCGCGCTCCTCTCGACCTGCTCCTCTCCGCACGCCCGCTGGGTGGCAAAGGACCGACGCGCTCATGGACACTTGACCGATTCATAGTTTCTAATCATGGTACGGGGACTCAAACCCGAGTGCCGTACGTTTCCAATACGTTGGACTTGTGTACGGATAGACCGTTACAGTAACACATACAGCTTCACATGAACACACCCACTTCACGCGAACACACCCGCTTCACGTGAATACCCTTGCTTTCACGTGAACACACCCGCTTCCCGCGAACACACCCGCTCCGCGTGAACACCCTTCTCCGCGTGAACACACCAGCTCCCCGTTCCGCTTTCCGCAAACACCCCGCTCCACGTGAACACCCCGCTCCGCGTGAACACACCCGCTTGCCGCGAGGCCCGCTTCGCGCTCCTCCGCGCAGCCCCGTCGGCCCCTGCCAGCCAGCGGCCCGCGGCCGCGTCGGCGGACCAATGGCAGCCTCACAGCTCGCCCCAAGTGCCGCTCGCCGGGTAGAGCTCAGGCCCGTCCACGACGCCCACGCCCAAACAATTGGGGGTGAGTCCGAACGATACGCTCTCTGCCCGTGCCAGGGCAAGCGTGTCGCTGAAAAACTTCGTGAGCTCGCCGGTGGTCCGCACGAAGTTGCCTGGGAGGCCTGAGCCCCGCAACTCAATCTCTCTGCGCAGCAAGGTCAGCGATTCCGCCGCGTTCCAGGGGCAGCGAGGGGTCTGTTCGCGCAGCCACTTGAGGCAGTCGAAGCCGTCGCCGTCTGCGCGGTTGACCGCGGCGCGGCAGACCTCTGGTCCCCATGGGAACGGAGTGGCCAGCCCGCGCATCCACATCAGCATTTCCACATCCCCACCGAGGGCGGCGTTCTCGCAGGCACCTGGGCAGAGGGGGGGCGGCTTCAACTGGCCATGCGCCCATTGCAGCACCTCGAGGCTGCCGTACCGCGCGACATCCGCGTAAAAGTCCTCGTGCCAGGGGTAGCCCAATTCGCGCACGTGCTGCAGGGAAATCTTCCCTCCGTCGATCGCGACCAAAGTGCACACGTCAGCTGGCGCGGGGCAATGCTGCCCGTGCAGCCAGGTTGCAATGTCGAGGTGTTTGTACACACACGCCAATTCGATTGAATTGACGCTCCACTTGCACCCCTCGCCGTGGGCCCATCGGAGCAGCTCGAAGTGGCCGTTCTTAACCGCCTCGTCGAAGGTATCCTCGCCCCAGGGGATCAACTCCTGACGAGCCCACTTCAGCACTTCTAGGTGGCCTCCTCTGGCCGCGGCGGTGCAGATGGAAGCATCACAGCGGACCACCGCATTAGCCCACTTCAGCACTTCTAGGTGGCCTCCCAAGGCCGCAGAGGGGCAGATGGAATCCTCCGGGTTAAGGGTTAACCCTTAACCCTAGCCCCCCGCATACGCGCCCACTGCAGCACTTCTAGGCGGCCTGCCCGGGCCGCGACTGAGCAGGTGAAAACACCCCAGGGGGCCCCGTCCAAGTGAGCCCATTCCAGCATGTGCAGGTGGCCTACTCTGGCCGCGGCGGCGCAGGCAAAATTGTCCCAGGGGGCCCCATGCGCGCGGGCCCACTTCAGCACGTCTAGGTTGGCCTCAATCGCCGCGGAGGAGCAGGTGTCACTCCAGGGGGCCCCCTGCGCGTGGGCCCACTTCAGCACGTCTAGGTGGCCACTACTCGCCGCGGAGGAGCAGCAGGTGAGGTCGAATTCGGAGGGAGAGCCCCAGGGGGCCCCCTGACCGCGAGCCCACTTCAGCATGTCTAGGTTGCCTATGAATGCCGCAGAGGGGCAGGTGTCACCCCAGGGGGCGGGGTCCGCCTGCCCGCGAGCCCACGCCAGCACGTGTAGGTGGCCGCACAATGCCGCCTCTCCGCAGGTGTCACCCCAGGGGGCGGGGTCCGCCTGCTCGCGAGCCCACGCCAGCACGTGTCGGTGGCCGTTCAATGCCGCTTCTTCGCAGGTGCCACCCCACGCGAGGGGCGGGTCCTGCGCGCGCGGCCACTGCAGGACTCCGAGTTGGCCGTGCCCGGCGGTGAGCTCGACGAAGTATTCGGGCGCGAGGCGCGCACGGCGGTTGGGTGTCCACAGGAGGGGAAGCAGCGCCACCCAGCCATTCTTCACGGCCATGCATAGGCCGGCCGAGGGATCCGAGGGCGTGCGCGTCGCCTCATTGGAAATCGACACGACTTGGACCACCATTGGCGCGTCGGCCCCAGCCCCCTCGCCCCCCTGGAGCACCAGACACACGCGGCGGATGGCTTGGCACGTCGCGAGCAGGCGGTTGACGTCCTCCGGCCGTTCGATCTTGGACAGCACGCATGCGACGAGCTCGGCGGGCAGGTCCAAGAGAACGAACGCAGGGCGCGTCACCTCGGTGGAACTTGACACCACTTGGACCACCATCGGCGCGTCGGGCCGAGCCTGGAACACCAGACACGCGAGTCGGACGTCAGCGCACGCCGTGAGCAGGCGGTCGACACCCTGCGGCCGCGCAATATCGGCCAGCACCCAGGCGACGAGCTCGGCGGGCACGCCCATGTGAGCGAACGCGGTCGCCACGGTGCTGGTCAGAAGTTGCATCGGGGGCCCTGCGACGGAGGGACGGCGGCGACTCAGCGGCCTGCGCCCAGCCGCTGCCGCAGCGGGGGCCGTCCGCGCGCCCGGCAACCTGGAGCCGACGCACCTTCGATGGCGATTTTTTTCGCAAAACTGTGAGGGTTTCGTACTATTTTGAGAATATAGGTGGAACTAGACAAGTGAATTGACCCGTCAGGTAACAGTAGTTGACCAGTCAGCTACGCGCAGTTGACCAGTCAGTTACATGACGCTAGTAGTTGACTGGTCGGTTTCATTAGTAGTTGACCAGTTCTGAATCGCAAGTTCACATATTTTTTCGCAAAACTGTGAGGGTTTCGTACTATTTTTAGAATATAGGTGGAACTCATAGAATAGGCAAATTGACAAGTAAATGGCCGAATTGACCCGTCAGGTACAAGTAGTTGACCAGTCAGTTATGAGCATTTGACCAGTCAGTTGCATGTCAACGCCAGTAGTTGACCGGTCGGTTTCATTATTAGTTGACCAGTTCTGAATCGCAAGTTCACGACCCGTCCTTAAAAAATCTAAACAAAGGAGCGCGCGCATCGCCAAGGTTCCCCAGGTGAGTTGCTCTGCATTCGCTGCCCAAGACCCCCTGCCCTCGACTGGCTGGCCGCCCCCGGTCAGTTGCGCACCCCTCACCCGCCCCGGCCCGTTGTCGCAGGACTCTCGATGAACATGAGGTACGTCGCGCCATCGGCCAACATCCAGTTTCTCGTGGATATGGGGACCCGCTCGAGGCGCCTCACCGTCGACCTCTCCGCCATGCACCACCAGCAGCTTGTTGGGGCAGCGGCCCAAGTTCTCGAACTGGCCCCTGGTGCCACATTTGACCTCGTCGCGCGCTCGCCGTTGGGCAACTTCGCAGGAGTCGATATTGAGATCGCTAATGATCGCGACGTCCTCGAGCTGATGATCCATGCCCAGAAGTGTATCGCCAAGCGTAACTTCACCGTTGTACTAAAAGTGGTGAATTTCACTGCCCCTGCGTTCTGCTTGTTGACTGGCCAGGCGGCCGCGGCGCTACGGCGGCAAGGCCTGCTTGCTGGCTGAATACAAAATAAATGCACATAAAAGTGGCACATGTCTTGTGGCGGTATTGCATGCGGCTAGCGTCATCGGGTGTTGGGGCGTGCGGCGGGTGCGACTAGCGTTATTGTATGTTGGTGTGCATCGGGTGCGGCTAGTGTTATTGTATGTTTGTAGCTGGGTTAGAGTGGTGTGGGTGCTCGATGTGAGGCGCGCGGGGGCCCAGGGAGTGGTTGTTCACGGGAATTGGATTGTATATGTAAAAAAAATACAGTTCATAGAACTTTCTACTGGGCAATGTGATGCACATGTATTGGATTGTACATGTAAAAAAACATACAGTTGATGGGGGTTCTCCCAAAACTGGGAGGGTTTCATACTAATTTATAAAACAAAATTGACAAGTAAATGGCCCAATTGATCCGTCGGTTACAAGTAGCTGACCAGTCAGTTACATAGTAGTTGACCAGTCAGTTACAAGTAGCTGACTAGTCAGTTATAAGTAGCTGACCAGTCAGTTACAAGTAGTTGATCCCGTCAGTTACAAGTAGTTGACCCGTCAGTTACAAGTAGTTGACCAGTCAGTTACACGTCAACATGGACCACGTTCGGCGCCGTGACTCTTTCCAAGGTGCGCGCCGCTATCCTTGGGTCACCTGGCGCCGCCCCGCCGCCGCGCCGCTATCCCTGGGTCACCTGGCGCCGCGCCACCGCCGCGCCGCCGCCGCGCCGCCACCGCGCGGGGAGTGCGACTGCGCTGGTCACGCCATCCCTTTGAAATACAGATTTGCGACAAATGGCTCGCACCAGAGCGGCGGCCAAGCTGGACGAGCCGGGCTCGCCCTCTCCCCTCGCGCAGGCGCCCGTCAACACGAGCGCCATGGACGTACCGGGGGAAGGCGCTGCGCCGGGCCGCCGCCGCGCCGCCACGAGGTGAGTGCAACTGCACCGGACACGCCATGTCGTCCTTGGGCTCACACCCGCCGCCGCACCGCCGCGCTGCCGCGCCGCCGCCCATCGCATCGCCGCCCGCCCTGCTCAGGAACATACGGGGCACGCAGTTGCTCCTCTCGCGCCTCGGAAGGGACGAAGTCGAGGTGCTGGTTGAGCACCTTGGACCATTCGCCATTTGCGCGCTCCATGGCGCGTCGGAGCTCTCCGGCGACGAGGCGCTGCAGGGCTACCTACGCGCGCCCACCGAAGTCGCAACATGGGTCCTGGCCCAACCCGCGCCGAAGGCATGCCTCGTCGCCGCGCATGAGGGCCGGGCGGATCGCCTGCGCCTGGCCATGCGCCATGGCTGCGAGTTCGACTACTATGACTGCTACGTCGCCGCAGCGCGGGCCACCAGCCTCGACGCGTTTTGCTGGCTCGAGCGGTACGCATGTCCAGTGCGAATGGGTGTGATCGGTCACGGAGGAGTCAAGTTCCTTGGGTGTCTGTTCTCTGGCTGCCCTTGCTGGCCGCCCTCGTCGGAGAGATTCATCCATTGAGGATAGCCAGAGAACTTGTCCTCGTCGATATCGCGCCGTTCAATACTCGAGCCCGCCATGACCACGGATAAGTTGACCATAACATGAGCGTAGGTGACCGTAACGATCTGTCCGTAAACTATTCCAACGTATTGGAAACGTACGTACGGCACTCGGGGGTGAACCCCCGTACCGGTAGTAGAAAGTATGAATCAGAGTCGTTCACGGTGAGGGTTCAGGAGCTTCGACATGAAGACGCGCGCGGAGGGAACGAGGGATCGAGGGAGAGCGAGACCGGGCACAGTTGTATTATTTTGCACAATAATACTACCAAAAATGAGCTGTTCGTGTGCTGGGGTGTGTGTGGATGTTTGCGGTGGGAGAGTGTCGAGGATAAAAAAGAGCTGTTTTTCGCGTGGGAGGCGCGCAAACCCCAGCAACCTTGCTTGGATGCACTGGATTCATGCGTTGGGTCGTGAATGTGAATGCGTTGGGTCGTGAACACTTTCGGATCAGTTCCCTGTGCGTGTGTGCTCGTGTCCCCTTTGTATTATAAACCGTCTGTGAATGTGAATCGTGAATGCTAATGTGAGAAAGTTTTGGGCGAATTCTTAACAACTCTAAAAAAAGGAGCGCGCGCATCGTCAAGATTCCCCAGGTGAATTGCTCTGCATTCGCTGCCCAAGACCCCCTGCCCTCGGCTGGCTGGCCGCCCCCGGCCAGTTGCGCACCCCTCACCCGCCCCGGCCCGTTGTCGCAGGACTCCCGATGAACATGAGCGAGTCCAATGCCAAACGCATCAGGA
>Ga0335398_10008453_pt1 | contig 12194 bp, 17 predicted proteins | sample BON03_FD_205742 | JGI IMG/M metagenome (GOLD analysis project Ga0335398, IMG submission 205742) | Freshwater microbial communities from Lake Bonney liftoff mats and glacier meltwater in Antarctica - BON-03 (spades assembly) (version 2) | ecosystem: Environmental > Aquatic > Freshwater > Ice >...
CAGACACACAAACACGAACGGGGCAGGCAACACGCACCGCATTGCTGCGCGGTCCCTTTTTTGGCGCCGCGTTGGCCGGCAGGATGATAGTCAGCGACAGGAGAAACACCAACACTACAGCACCTCTTAGCAGCCTCATTTCAGCGCGATGCACTGCACGACACACGCGAGCCCTAGTGTCTGTCTGCAATTGCGTGTGCGCTCGTGACTGCGTGTGTGAGGAGGCAACCACATAAATCCCCAAAGTCACGAGAGGCTCGCGTTTCGTGTCTTAACTTGGTTTCCAGATAACATGCACAATTTTTTGACACAAACAAGCCGAGCTGTGTGTGTGTGTTTTGTAATAGACACCTATAGACTCACTCACACTTCAACAATGTCACTGATTTACGACGTCCTTTTTCGGACGTGTGCAATTGTAGGAATGCAATTAATCTGTTACTTCGGTGGCCGGATCAAATGTGGATTTGTGTGTTTGCTCTTGCGGCGGTGGCCTCGATTGCCCCTTGCTACGTAAGCGTCCACGCACAACTCTCCCTGTTGCATGGTCATAATATGCTACACGTCATCCTGTGGTGTATGCCCTCGCTCACTCGGGTACAAACATACTGACGGTTGTGCTCGAATGGATGCAGGCCTTTGTGGGATCGACTGGCAATCTCCCACTGGGTGAATCCGACCCTCATTCTTCGGGATTCCCCATTTGCTACGTGCTTGTGGCTCTTAATTTCCTCTCTTTGGCGCCATTCCTGCTTCTTGAATCTCCTCTTCTAGAGGAGCAAAGCTTTGCGCAAAGCCTGCCTTGTGTTCTTTCTTCTGTTCTGCGCCCATGCCTGCGTCTTGCATGCCAGATTTAGTGCGAGTTGTGTCTGACGCGAGCTGTTGTGTGTCAGTTGCTTCGAGGAATGGTGCTGCCTCAGTGTGTGCCACTTCAATGTCACAGGTCGGCGCAAGAAAAAACTGCGAATACACACTGCAAAAATAGCAAAGAAATGAGAATGTTTGCAATCTGCATATGTAGAAATATGCACAGCATGTCATCCGAGTCAGACACCAAAGCGCATTGCCGTTTGCGATCTGTCGTACACTAACTGTCTGGCGAATTGCAGGAGAAGATGGGCAGGCGGGCAGCGCTTTTGACGACGCTGTTAACTGGTGCTACCGTGGCATCCAAGGCTGATGTGAGTGCTCGAATTTCAAAATTGATATATCCTACTGATTTGAATCAATTTGAACAGCATATTCCCAGAATCCCACAAAAGACCAAAGGGGTGAAAACAGATAAAATTTGATCCAAACCCGTCTCTTGGGCGCAAAGGTAAGCTGAGTGGCGCAGGGTGACGTAGTACTAAAGCGCGCTGCCGTCGCGCGCCCGCTTTTGATGTTGTCCTGGCTGTTTCGTCCTCGATTTTCGTGTTTTGCACATGCTGGTACGGCTTGGGCGTTCTGGATGATTGGCTGACGTGCGCTACACGCAGGCGGCCGGGCTCAATCTGATGCCACCCGGGCTTCGGTCTATCAGAGACGGCGTCGACAAGAAAAAGGGTCTTGTGAGTCAATCCTTCTCTTCTCTGCATGTCCTGCCTGTTGATAAGATGAGGGTCGTTCTGAGCCGGAATATTCCCAGGACCCAAACCTGGTTTTGAGCGGTTGATGGTGACGAAATAGACCAAACATGTGTGAGGTCACATGTCCGTCACAAAACGTCACTTTCTAGCTATTTCGTGACGCTGCTAGCTTTCGAACAAGGTTTTGTGAACTCGTCCTGAAAATCGTCACATTTTCCTGGAACTGGTACTAGTTTGACGATTTCGTCACGTCAACTTTTTGAATTCGGCTCCCGGACTTAACTTGCCTTTGACAACCTAGCCAGGTCTTGGGTTCCAGATGCTGAATTTCTCGATTCCGGCTAGGAACGACCCTGAGATGAGGGATCCACAAATTTCTTGTGCATTATCAGACCGTCGAAATTCATTCTCAGAATGGATTTCGACGGTCTGATTCGATGGTGTTTGTGTACAGCCGCAATCTTTGTCGCCTTTGTGTGATTGTGTTGTAACTCATGTGGGTGGTGGTTCGTGTTATGACACATGATGGTGGTGGTGGGAGCAGGAGCCCGCGGCTGAATCGGCAGCGGGCAGCAAGTTCGAGATACCCTCCAAACCTAAGTTCCAAGCTCCCTCCTTCACCGTTCCCAAGCTGGGCGCTGTGAGTCCCCCTGAACCCCCTCCCCCTTAGGTGAGGTTGGGTAGTAGTAACTCAAGAGAGGTGGGACCGACAGGGGGAGAAGGCACACAATGACAGAAGAAAATCGCTCGCACGCTTATCCATTTGTTTTTTGATGGGGTGGGTGGTGTTGCAAGTGCATGTGAGGTTGAATGGTGGGGGCAAGGTGAGTCTTGTGTGTTGCTCGTCTCGTGTACTTTGTGCACTCTTGTGTCTTGTCGTGTGTCTTGCTGGTGTATTTCACTGTGTCGGTTGGCATGCAACCGTTTGGCATGCAACCATGTGCAGCACCCTGCATCATGCGCGGCCTAGTGCGGCAGGTGTAGTAGATGGTGTATCATACCGCGTATTCTTGTGCAAATGGTGTGTAGACAAGTCTGAGTGAGTGAGGAGTTTTGAGTGAGAATGTGCGTGAGGAGTGGCGAGAGGAGCTGCCAAGTCCCGCCAGTCTTGTGCGCACGGCGGCGGAGGGTGCAACGCTGCCGCGCGCCACTCGGGTCACCTCCGGCGGCCTCACACACAAGACGTCATGAGGCACCCCGGCATTTGCTGACTTGGTCAAGACTATTTGTGCAAAGCAGCAACGGAAAGGCAAGGGCGACGACAAGGCCACAAAGGTTGTCCATGATCCCCTGATGCGTGTGCCATCTGATGCCGTGTGCCATCTGATGCCTTGTGCCATGCCGCCTGCTTGTCCTAGTTGCCGCTGTGTTGAATGAATCAAGGGTCAAGCGAGTGAGTGCTGAGAGGCCTCGTTGGCGAGAGGCCTCTTTGCGCAAGGCACCTCTTATAATGGCAGGCAACGAGGCACCTGTAGTGTACCAGACCTCTTTGACATGTATCGTCTTGAGCGCCTTGATGCCTGTCTAGACGTGCCTGCTGCAAGCATGTTGCCCTTGCTCTCTCTTGTCCTGCGTGTTGCATGTTTGCTCTTGGTTCGTGTTCTGCTTCTGCTCTCATGCAGGCAAGGATTTGGGTGTGATTGTTGTCTTACACAATGGCATGATGATGGCATGGTGTGATGACGTGTGACAAGATGGCACTAGACTGTTTGTTTACACCCACCACCCCACTCCATTGCATCACGATGCATCTATGCGCACAGTCAGGAATGACGATGCCGACGTTTGGAAAGAAGTCCAAGGCGTCAGAGGCAGAGGATGCAGCCAAGGAAGCCAAGCCCGTTATCAAAGATAACACTACTGCCAAGCCCAGGAAGCTCAAACAGGTGCCAACCCTCTCCCCTCCCCTCCTCTTTACTGGTGCAGTGCGGGGCGCGAGGTGGCGGAGCGCTCCGTGACCAACCGCTCCGCTTGGTGGAGGACCCCACATGGCCCGCGGAATTCGGTTGCCTTCGCGACAATACTTTCGACAATATGGAAAGACAAAACGGAAAATCCAAGACGCCAATACCCAAGATGTTACTTGGGCTTGCCACAAATCATGATTCCTCCTTGTTTGTTTATCAAACATCCCAATCCACCCTTTCCCAGATTCACCCCTGGTGGCCTGTGACGGCCGAGAAGCGGCCGCTTCGCGAAGCTGCGTAACAGGCCACCAGCGTGAATCTGGGAAAGGGTGAAGAGGGGTATTTGATGAGAAAACAAGAATGATTTGGGAACAAACAATTCGGGTACTTAAAAACAAAGGGGAACAAAGGCAAACCCACCAAAACATGACCAATCACACAGGAGACCTAGGACAATATCAGACATCAGACACACACTTTCAATGCCATACCACCGATAACACCAAAAGCTTTCGTAACAGGCGACCAGGGGGAAATCTGGGCAATGGTGAAATTGGGGGTTTCGAACAAAAATGAGAGAATTTTTTGGGAAAAATATTTGGGGAGAAAATAGTGGGGAAGAAGCAGAGGAACAATGCCCGAATAGAATGTCGTGTCCGGATACACATGTGTCCAGATCATAATGTGTATCCACATAATTTGTTTTGGTGTTGTGATGGGCCAAAAAATGTGTGGTTAGAATGTCTTTGAGTTGAGAGACTGTATGTCAAATACGCTTGAGAAGTAGGTATAGCACGCAGCACAAGTGACTAGTCGCTACAAGTTGCAGCATACGTGAGTAGTTGCTCCAAATCGATCGCATTACGGACATGCCTAGTGATTCGATGGGTATTGTCTGAGTAGTCGGTGCAAGTGGATAGGCATACGTCGATGCGTATTGTGTGAGTATTCAATGCAATCGATAGGCATACGGAGATGCCTAGTGTCTACTCACTTGCCATATCCGTATGCCACACACAAACATGCACATGTGCTTGTGTCAAATTCCGTATGGGCGTGAGGGGAAAATTCGGTATGAGCGCTAAGGTATCCAAATGCGCGCTGTCGCGCGCCTCATGGTGTATCTGAATGCAATATGTGATTGGAATGGCAGGCGGGGATGTCGGGCAAAGAGGACGAGCGCTTCAGTGGCGAGGCTGTCGACAGTCTGGAGCTGAAGTTGAGGAACAGAAAGAACAAGGCCGACGAGCAGCTGCAGGAGATGAAAGCCAAACGTGGCTCAAAGGAAGATCCCCAAGCCATCCCCAAGTTGAACCCCTTTGCAAGAGATTAGTTTGCCTCCGAGGCCAACTCTGTACAACAGTGCACTGTTGCTCTATCGGAGGGTTGCAGTGCCCTGACAAGGCGCATAAAGTGATTGACAAGGCGCATAAAGTGATTAGTGCTGTCAAGTCATCTATACACATGGTCCATCAACTCATCTATAGACATCCTCCATCATCCTGCAACCTACCTGCCTTTGCGCCAACCCAACTGTATGTGCATTCCTATACAACTATTTCCAAACCATGGTGTGGTTGTATCGGGACCCCGCAAGCTCCTTTTCATCTGAGAGGCGATTACCCACGGATTAGTCAAAACCCAATTTGTATATATGAGGCCGAGAAGCATTAGTCAAGACGCAACTAGTGTATCGGCCCGAGAACTGCACACACAAGTAAAGAAACAACTTGTATATCAGCCCGAGAATCCGTCACACATTTTTTACATTCCGGACAGATAAACGGGATTTCTCGGACAATCCTGCATGTCTTGCCTGCTCCCACGTTGGATTTTATGAGGCCGATATACGGAGATACACTTGCCCAACCAAACATGTGCCTGTATTTGGTTGACACGTGTATCTGTGTTTGTTGTAAGCAATCAAGATCAAGGTAGGAAAATAGCTTTTAATGCCCGTGCGTACAAGGACTTTGATGGAGTGGGGTGAAGGGTTTAAGAGGTGGCGTTGTTCATGTCGTTAAAAGGTGGAGTGATTTATATCGTAGGGCGATGCCATGCTCAGCGCCAAAACAGCATTTCTGAGGTCGGCGAGCCAAGCATCTTTTTCGGCAAGATTGTCTACCTGTATGACCACCTCCTGCTCACATGCAGTAGAAACCCATCGCATTAGACATGCATGCGCACGCGCCCCTATGCGCTTCGCTAGATGTGCGTGCTCCACTCCAACCACACGTACACTCGGCGTACGCCACCATCACTCAACGCACACGGGCAAAGACGAAGGAGATAGGTGGAAGAGAAGGTGGAAGAGAAGGTGGAAGAGAAGGTGGAAACCACCTGTCCCAGGCAATCGAGGAGGCGGATGGCATAGGGGCTGTGCACACCTCCCGTGCCCTCCAAGTTTGTCTGCTCCTCACTCACCCTGCCATCGAGTAGAGGCATCATCATGGCACCACGATACATCATGTCGCCGCCTGAGCCACCAGCTGCTCTTGCGCCCTGTACACCTCCAGCCGAAGCGTGCGTGCGTGCAGAGGCAGCGCTGGGCGCACGTCGCTTCATGGGCGTGACTGTTCCATCTGATTTGGTCTGCTCGCATCCACACGTAGACTCAGTCAATACACGTCGCAATGTCATACTACCAAAACAAAATAACAAAGCGCGTCGTGACATGGTCCGACTCATATGAGTCGGTCATTCATGACCGATCTCAGATCAGATGCATCAGACGTCCGATCTCTGATTTCTTTTTGTTTGAAAAAGTGAGATTCGAGCGGTTGGGCACGATATCTATCGGCAGGACCAAGCGTCGCAACTCCCTCAACTTGCATCAAGGTGCATCGGCAAGAAAAGACGCCTATAGTCACATCTTGTGGCAATCTAAATGATGCTTGTGTGGGGAAAGAGACATCTTGTCTTTGTCACTGCTCCACGCCCTGCTTCATGTTTGCAAGTGAATTAGAGTGTGTTGTATATGTCTCTTATAAGTTTGCACTGGCTCGTGCGTGCGTTAGAGAGGGTGCGCCATGTGTTGAGAAAGTGAGGCAAGTCTCCAGAATAGCCCGCCCAGGAGGACGTGTGTCAGAGAGCCCATCAAATACATTTTCGGGTCCACCTTTCCCTTTTGGCGGGAAACGCCCCCTCCCCCGTACTCCTCTTTTTAGGGGGCAAGGGGTTGAGGATACGGTCCCCTGATCCACCCGGGCGTGATGGTGGATGGAAAATTTCAGGAAAACCCCGAACTTTGACATTCGGTACATTGAGAGAGTGTGGCAAGGTTGAGCCCACTTTAGGCGTGCTCGGTGGGTTACCTGCGTCATGACCCTGGCTCCCACGAGCATATCATTGAAAAGGAAAAACAACCAGCTCTCAGGCCCTGACCAGCTGAATTGAGATGCGGCCTCATCCCTTGCGGCATGTGCAGTGCACAAGGATCGCAGCTTCTTCATCTGCCGTCAACACTCGCTCAGAAAGCATACACTACACAGCATCCTCATTCAAAGACTGTGACAAAAGAGAAACGAGGCAGCAAGACACCTTTTTGGAGCGGATGAGGCGGCGGTGAGACTTGACGAGCTCAAAGCCCATTTCACCGGTAAACTGAGAGGATAGATTGACGAGACGGAGGAGCGAATGACAGTCTCGCTTCCGGTACCGAAGCTGCCCTATCATTTCTATTCCCCTGCACCAATGCATGTGGCACTACTATCACCCTCCTCACAAAGGCAGCAGTCAAACATGAGCCATGTCTAGTCGAGATATGTGAGTCCTATCTATCACGTCTCATCAGGCTTTGCTTCAAGCTCCAAGTCGCTAGGCCTTCGGATATTTCCGTGTGTCTTACCAGGCGTTGGTGAAGCACCAAGTCGATAGGCATAGAGTAATTGGCGTATGTGTTATAAGGCATTGGGGTCATGTGTTATGAGGAGTTGCTGGCATATGTTATGAGGGATTGCTATCAAACTTGTCTTATCAGCCATTCCCATCAGACATGTCTCAGCGCATCTATGCCTCCAAAATCATTCTACACAATGCAAACTGATCTCAAGGGTGGAGAGGGAGGCAAGGGATTGACAAAGGAAAGGGATGCCAAGGAGAGGGGAGCGAAGAAGAGAAAGACTCAGGAGTGGGAGGCGTGAGGCAAAGGCGTAGATCAAGAGGCAGAGGCACGAACCTCTTTACAGCTGCCTGGAGCTGCACGTGTGCAGCAGGCAAAGTACACAGCTTGGCAGCATCGCGGAGGGCTGACAAGCTGGATACTGCACCATCCAAACGTTCGACGGGAGTCATCAATGCAGTGGCCACTGACTTTCCCAGCACCTCCTCAACCTGAGCCATTCAATAAAAGCAAACACTTTCAGCACACACTGACATATGGTGGCACAGCCACAAACAAAAGCTCACGTATCAAGCTGGAAACAAGAGATGCCGCATCATGCCACAAACAAGAGCAAAAATGAGGAAAGAGGGGTCACTCGTGACTGGTCATCGTCAAAACACACATAGAAGCCATGTCAAATACCGACCCTCGCGCACGTGGGACCTGTGAAAACCAGAGGGAGTGGGCCTTGTCTTGGCGCGCTGACACCAGCGCCTCCATTGCCTGGGGGAAGTTACACATGTAGCGGCACAGTCCTGCCAAGAGCACGTCAAACGTTGCCAGAATGTGCGACAGGTTAATGCGCGGCAGGTCATGGAGCGTGGCAAGCACACTGAGCACAAGCTCCGACGACATGTCGTTTAGATGTCGCAAGTTGCAGAAGATGACGGCCAAGTCTCGGGGTGTGAGGCAAGGTGCCTGCCGACTGTAGCCACTTGCCCCAAAGACGGCTTTGCTTGAGCAAGGCAGGGGAGTCAGCACGTCGTCGAGCAGCCCTCGCTTACAATTTGGTGCTGGTGTGTAGAGTGCTGAGGCCGTGCTAAAGCACCCAAGACCTACCACACCTCCTTGTCGGCTTTTCAAAAAACGGATTGGCGTCTTGAGCGGTGTGGTGCATGCTATGCTTGGCTTGGCTGCACTACCGAAACCTGCTGCTTCTCGCCGTGCCTGCCGCCGATGTGCTCTGCTTATTGAGAGGGTGCCAGAAGGCGAGGGCGCTAGAGCTGCCAGGCATGGTGATGCAGGATTGTGGAGCTGTGGTGCTGATTGCACCCCAAGCTGATTTTGCAGTGGGGCAAGCACATGTGCGATCATGGCCTGAGTTGTGCGTCCAAATTCTTTCTCTTGGCGAGCGAGGGCCAACAAGTTCTTGAGCAGACTGCCCATACGCTTCCAGCCTGACCTGCTGTATACAAGCCGCATAAATCGGAGCACAACCTTACCCGCTCGTCGACGCTCAAGAGCTAAACGCATCGACCACCTGTTTCATGACATCTGTTCGTGAGCACAAGCATGACATCGCATCATGACATCGCATCATGACATCGCTTCGTGAGCACAAGCAACCAAAGCGACAAGACGCTACCTACTAGCCTACGGAGCAGCCAGCTGTTAAATGCCAGATATTGCGTGTGGACAGCAACAGGGCACGTACGTGTTTCGATAATGAAATTCTGGCAAGGCACCGAAAATGCTCTTGCGCACACGCCAGCCTCGGTAACGCTGCTGCACACGCGTGACAAGCAGCTTCTGGTCATCTTCGACTATAGAATGGAGGCGCTTGAGCGCCAGAGTGGTCTGTGCCGTGGGGTTGCTATCGTCGCTCCCTACACCTCCGATGCGTTCAGCAATGTGAAAGGAGATGAAGTTTGACACGAAACACAAGCACACCGTGACATCGATAGGCGCCGACAAGTAAGGAACCGTGGAGGAAAGGTCTATGCACAGTGGATATGTGATGCGCTTGGCCGACCATGACAAGGCTAGCTTCCGCTTCAGGCCTGCTTGAGCATGCGCCGTCGTATAGCCTTGCACCGTACATGCAGAGACTTGAGACTGACGCGTTGCCGTTTGCAGCGAGTGTGTACCTTGACCATCTCTGCCGGCACATGTGCCATTAAGCAGAGTCTCATGGACTTGAGCAGGCATTGCGATGGGGGTGCAGTCGGGAGTGTCAGGAGGATGGGCCTGATGCACAAGCCGCTTCCGATGTCTCTCCACTATGCCACACACACGGTGAGCATGAAGAAGCAGAACAGGAAGTACGCGCCGAACCGCATAGCCTCTCCACCATGCCTGTGTACAAGAGCGGTGTGCCCATTGAATGTCAGCAACCACACCACCTTCAAAAAATGGCATGAGATGCCAAAACGAATGGGGCTGAGAGAGTACCTGTATGAGTGAGGCAGCCAGGTGAGGAGGGAGCGCCAAGCACAACCGAAGATAAACACGAGCACTCAAGGACAAGGTGCCGAGAGCAGCAACGCCCTTGCGCTGCCCGAGACCTGCGCGCGGCAACTTCTGGCTGCCTATACCTCTCATCCGGCTGGATGGCGAGTCGAAGTGAAGCGGCGCCGTGCTCTTTGTGCTGGAAGTCGCATGCAGATGATGACGCTCTCCGATTTTCTCTGTATTGGTGCCGCCATCCGGCGACGTCATGGGTGACAATGCATATGGCACATTGACTGCTCCAAACAATGGATTTGGCACATTGACTGCTCCAACAAACTTTGACTGCACATTCACTGCTCCAAACGACTGCCCCTCCTGCTCTTGTGTCTCGCTATGCACTGCTAGCGTAGTGCCATTCGGGAAGAGTGACGACGTTCCATACAAAGAGCTGGCCGCATTTGCTGCATAACTAGAGGTGAGCAGCGAATATCTAGACCCCAGCATCTCCTCTCGTCCTGATATCGCACAATGCCACCCAAAGCTTACTTGGTCAGTCATATCAACCCAGGGCCTCCAAAATGCACAGTAAACAAAGGACACACAGTGTGTTCGATGCAAAGATGGGTCTTCGGGGGCGCGCGACAGCGAAGCACTTAAGGCGCAACGACTGGATCTGAACTTTGCCTGAGTTCGCAGAATGTTGTAATGTCGTATCCAGTCCCAAATAGTGTAGATAGTGTAACATCCTACCCTATTTCGGGACATTACACTAACCTATTTTAGCAGAGGAAAGGCGAATTCAATTGTCCCTTCCAAAAACAACACATTTGCCTCAATGTGCACCCATTTTCACCAGAATTCTGCCTACACCCATTTTCACCAGAATTCTGTCGGCAGTCAAGAATTTTGTCAGTGCTGGCGGGCGGAAACCAGCAATGAAGAGAAATCCAGTAATGGCCTCAGCCGCCAACCTTCGGGAGCCTCCGGGTACAACAAGATGGCAACAGCATGTGCAAAACGCAAGCGGAAGGTGCGAAGAAATGGATTGGCAGGGAGAAGGAAAGAGGAGGAAGCAACAGGACCGGCTTCGAAGCGCGAGCTGACCAAGTGTGTTGAGCGTGGCCGCTGCGACCAGGAGGGCGTGCCGGTGGTACCTGAGGAGCCTGATCCAGCTGCATCGGCCGTCCGCTTATCGCGACTACCTCGTCCAGTGCTTCGCTCGCGCTCTGTATTGCTGGGCACAATTGTGCGCAGTGCCCGTGCTGTGCCGTCCGGTGCTTTGTCGCCACCCTGTGCAGCCTGTAGTCAGTAAAATCCTGAGATTCTGCTCTGGGCGCATGCGGATGAGTGGGGGGGGCACCATTTTGCTGATGAGCTGGCGCTTTCGCTCGCGCTCAGCATCGTAGCTATGTCGGCTGAAGAGCGAGGCAGGCCGCTCGCTGAGCGTGCTGCTGGACACTCCCGCACGCTGCAAGGCACTCTGCCCCCACAGAGTTTCGGCAGCCTTGTCGCGATCGCGACTGCGTTCTGCATTGCGCCCGGTCGGCATGAAGGTGGTATTTGTCAATTTCAAATGTTCTTTAAAGCCCTTGCTGCACGGGAATTTATTCCAGGAAGGGAGTGCACGAACTGCTTAATATTGTCACGCTCCACGGGTCTTGTTAGGAGAGATGCAGGACCCCTGGCGGGTGCATCGCGCAGACGAGGTGCAGGGTGGGTTCCCGCCACGGGTGCCTATGCGGATGCAGCAGCCCGTTATGATGGTGCGTGCAGATACGATGGACTACCCTCCACCTGTTTGTGTTTTGCCCTAGTGTGTACCTGTCCCCGTTGTGCGTGTGCGTGTGTTGCTGCGTGTTACTGTGCATTGCTGTGCGTTGCAGTGTAAATCTGTCCTCATTGCGAGTCGTTTTTCCGGTGAGTGTGTTCATCTTTGTCTGTGGGCCAGCGGCACTATCTTTGTATCGTTGTGGTGCATGAGTCTGCGTGTGTGTGCGCGCGCGTGCGTGTGTGCATGTGCATGTGCATGTGTGTGTGTGTGTGTGTGAAAGAGAGAGAAAGAGAGCGAGCGTGAGAGTGTGAGTGAGTGTGATCGTGAGCCCGAGTGTATGTGCAAATGTGAGCGTTATTGTGAGTGCGCATGTGATTGTGAGTGCGATTATGTGTGTGTGTGTATGCATGTGTTTGTGTCTGTCTGTCCATCTGTCTGTCTGTCTGTCTGTCTGTGTTTGCGAGTTTGTGTGTTTGTGTGTTTATGTGTGTTGTGTTGTGTGTGTATGTGTGTGTATGTGTGTTTGTGTGTGTAAGCGTGAGCGTGAGCGTGAGCGTGTGCTTGAGCGTGTGCGTGTGCGTGTGCGTGTTTGTGTGCATGTGCGTGTGCGTGTGCGTGTGCGTGTGCATGTGCGTGTGCGTGTGTGTGCGCGTGAGCGTGAGCGTGTGCGTGTA
>Ga0335398_10008456_pt1 | contig 12191 bp, 7 predicted proteins | sample BON03_FD_205742 | JGI IMG/M metagenome (GOLD analysis project Ga0335398, IMG submission 205742) | Freshwater microbial communities from Lake Bonney liftoff mats and glacier meltwater in Antarctica - BON-03 (spades assembly) (version 2) | ecosystem: Environmental > Aquatic > Freshwater > Ice >...
ATATATATTACAGCATACAACACACTACACACTACACACTACACGAGCTAACGACTAACGACGTGATGACAGGTGTCATCGAATAATAATAAATATTAAGAAAGTTTAAAGTGTAAAGTGTTATGATATATATATGTATATAATATATATAATATTTATATATACACACCTTCACATTATCCTCGCCGGGGCGGGTGTAGGGTGTGCGGTGTGCGTGTGCGGTGCAGCGAGCAGCGTGCAGCACGTAGAAGTCGTAGAGACGTGAGACGTAGGTATAGGGTATAGTGCATGCAGTAGTAGAGAAGTAGGAGTGTAGGAGTCAGAGCTAGAGATGATAGGGATAGGATGTTTCGAGCATAATACTATCAGATCTCCCACATCAGATAGAGATATAAGAGATTCTGAGATGGAGATTTGGAGAGATTCAAGAGGCATTTGAGAGACATATTATACTCAAATACAAAGAGCAAAGAGTTGTGATCTAATAAATTTAAATTATTTTTAATAAAAAAATTGCAATAAAGAGCAACAGCCTATTCCTACTGGCCAACTACTATATATATATGTATGATGTATGTATATTTATTCAAAAAAAACGCCATCGTCGTGAAGAGCGGACTGGGACCAAGAGACTATAGGATACAAGTAGCAGCGCGTAGACTGAGCTTAGCCCTCTCCCCTGGAGTGTATTTTTGGCCATAATATCCCGTTTTCAAGGCGGTGGGATACGGTGAGATACAGCGGGATACAGCTACAGCTAGATACAAGTTAGACGTACGGATACAGCTGGATACAGCGGGATACAGTGGATCTGCAAAATGGCTAGATACAGGGACACAGCGGGATACCAAGGATACAGTGAGATACAGGCAGGATAGAGGTGAAATACAGGCGGGAGATCTCAAAAACACACGCCAGGGGAGGGCTCGCGCTCGCGTGATGATCCCGGCCCCGGCCCGTTATAATACACCAACGATACACACAGTCACGTACCAGTACACCACATTGACATAGCAGCACATGCACCACACAAGACAAAAATACACGCGGCGGATTATACGACCCACGGAGTGCGCCGCTGATCAGGTGCACGCATCTACATGCCTGCTTGCGAACGGCCCACGGGTGTGATGGGTGTGTGATTTGGTTCGAGGATAGGGGCCTGTGTGGCGGGCATCTAGACCTCCCACCCGCCTTGGACCTTTAGACACCGAACTATGCACATGAATAACCGCCCAATATACACCCACCCCTCGACTCGTACAACAAGCGAAAGACCTCACATCACCGGGTGGTCCTGCCGGTAGATGACGGCGGCGACGATCGAACCCACTGCGGTGGCATACGCCAGCGCCCCAACCCACTTGGGCTTCGGCGTCGCGCGCTCCCCCTCCGGTATTACCGGCGCCACCTCCGCTTCCCCGCCTTCCACCAGGCTGCGCGGCATGCCCACTACACGAAGGCCGTCCGCTCTGCGCGCGGCTTCCTGTGCTAGGGATGCGTCGCCCGAAAGGGAGGCGGCTCGTTGCAACGCATCCCATCCGCCGGGCGCCTGCCAAGGGGTGGGGCCCGTCAGTCAACAGGCGGGTCGCTCCTGGGCATGCGAATTCCCTATATAGAAAAGGATGTGGATCTGGACTCTATCCACAGGCTCGGCGCGAATCCTCGCCTCACCTGAGGATTGGCCTTTACACGATATTGTTATTACCAATATTGTATGGTGTATAAGGGAGGTCGAGGGGGTCGTATATTGCCCAATAGCCGTGCAATAGTATTGCAACAGTGTGGGCAATGCAGGCGCGCCGGAAGAATGAAAGGACGATTGACTCGTGCACAAACGACTAGAAGTAAAACAATATCTTGTAAAGGCTCACCTGAGGACAGAGCGCTGCCGCCTCGCGCGCGTCGGAGAGCGCCCGAGCGCCGCCGGAGAGAGCGAGCTCGACGCGGCTCCGGCCGAGGAGGGCCTCGTACAGCCACCGCGCCTCGCCCGGAGTCGCGCGCTCGCGCTCCTTGATAATAGCCAGCGCTTTGCGTGAGGGAGTCAGGCCCGCGATGGTGAAGGGAGGCGGTGCGTCCCTTGCCCCTGCAGCAGCGTCGGTCTGGAGCTGGTTGAGCAGGCCCGCCGGAGCGGCCACAAGGGCCGCAGTATACTCCCCCAAGGCCGTGTCCAGTTGGCCCGCGCCGAGCGCAGCGTCTCCTCTCAGCTTGGCTCCGAACGACCGGCGGAGCGCGTCGCACTCGAGCCCGGCGTTCGAGAGCCTGGGGACACCGGTGTTGGGCAGTCCGAAATGAGCAGGCGCGCCGGGTGGTACGGTCGGCGCGTTGGCGGATTCAGCGGACGCACGTGTCTGCGGCAAGGGAGAGGGCGAGCTGGGGCTGTCTCTCGCATGCGTCCAGGACCAGGTCCGCGCCATTGAGCTTTGTGGCCACCGCCATGTGCGTCCTCGACGAGCACACGTTAAGGCAACCGGATGTGAAAACCTCGGCGCCACCGGCAGACGCCAGCCCCTGCGCTGCGGTCAAGACCGAATGTGCGCCGTACTTGGCGCAAACGGTGCCTGTGCAAACGCGCAGCTTCGGCGTTGCCGCTAATGCCAGTAGAATCAGCATTTCGCGACTTCACATCAGCGACTTCACAGACGGTTTATTATATTATTAGGACGTGTAGCTCTATATGAGACAGGAGAGGGTTTTGTGTCTATCGGCTTGGCTTGCTTTGATGTTCCGTACGGTAAATAATACCTTAACTACGGAAGTAAAGACGGAAGACGGAAGGTCTTATTACGCACCTCCGTATCTCCGTATATGGTAAGTAAGGATTAGTAAGGACGACCGCAAGGTCTTTTCGAGCTTTCTCGACAATTTATTATTATAGTCTAAGTCTATAGTCTAAATTATAATTAGTGCTTCAGTGCTTATGTTTATTAATATTAAAATGTATATATATATATGTTATATATGTATATGAGAATATATTATATTATACTACTCTTACTCTCACACATATTCTCGGCGTATATATAAATATATAATTAAAGTATAAAGCGTATATACTATATACTTATTATATATGTATATACTTATAATATAACATCTTACTTCTCTTACGCGTAACTTACGCTTACGCTTGCACTTACACTTACGGCTTACGGAGCTTTCTGAGAGCTTACGCTTACACGGGTATTTTACAGGTCAAATTTAAGTTGTAATATGTTAAATATGTGTAATATAATATACTATATAATATACACATATATAAATCGGTAAAACTAATAACTGCTCATTCTTATTCTTAGGGTCTGTCACGTCTGTCTCTGGGTGTTCTGGTTCTGGCTCGTTGACCGTGCACGTGCAGCAGCCCGCAGCCGCAGTCCCACAGCGCAGAAGAGGAAGAAACGAGTCTATTATTAAAAAAACACGCGAGGCACATGCACAAGCACAAGCCACAAGCCACAATCAAAATCAAACACACAGACACAGACGTGCGCCACAAAGGCTGTAGCTGTAAGAGCAAAGCGCTAAGCTTCAGCGGGAGCCGCCTCCCTTTCCGCCTCCGCGGCAGCCTCTTCTGGCGGCGCCTCCTCCTCCTCTGGCGCCGGCGCCTCCTCCCCTGCTGCCGGCTCCCCTGGGGCAACTTCCTCTACTGGCGCAGACTCCTCGGCCGCAGCCTCCCCCGCGGGCGCATCTGCTACCGGCTCAGCCTCCTCTCCTTCCGCCGGCGCCTCTACCGGCACCTCTTCAGCCACAGCCTCCTCGACTCCTGCCGCAGCTTCAGCTGGCGCCGTCGCCTCTACCGTCGGCTCCCCTGCCGCAGGTTCCGCTGTGGAAACGTCCTCCTCCGCCCTTACCGCAGGCTCCCCTGTGGAAACTTCCCCCCCTGGCGCCGGCTCCACTGCCGACGACTCCACGGGGGCAACCTCCTCCTTTAGCTCCTCTCCCGCCAGAGGTGCCACTGCGGCAGCTTCCTCCGCAGTCTCTCCTTCCGCCGGCGCCTCTGCGGCCTCCCCCCCTGATGCCGGCGCTTCATGCGCAGCCTCCACGGTGGCAACGTCCTCCTCTGCCTCAGCAGCTTCTTCCGACGGCGCCACAGCAGCGACTTCCCCTAACGCCGGCTCAACCGTGGCATCCTCCTCAGCTCCAGGCTCCTCTGCTACCACCTCGGCTTCCTCTGCTGCCGCCGGCGCCTCCGTGGCAGCCGCACCTGCTGCAGCCACTCCCTCTTCTGGCTCCGACTCTTCCGTGACAGCCTCCCCTGCTGCAACCTCCTCCGTGGCCACTCCCTCTTCTGTCGCCGACTCCGCCGTGGCAGCCTCCCCTGCGTCAGCCTCCCCTACGGCAGCGTCCTCCTCCACCTCTTCACCAACGGGCTCCGCTGCCGCAGATTCGTCTGCAACCGGCTCAGCGTTCGCCTCGGGTGTCGGCTGCTCCACAGCCAAGCGAGCACCTTCTGCAGCCACAACCCTCGCCGCCGCCTCTGCAGCTGCTTGCTCCGTAGCCACGCGAGCGTCCCCCGCCTGCTCAGCAGCCACCCTCGCCGCCTCTGCAGCTGCTTGCTCCGTAGCCAAGCGAGCGCTCTCTGCCTGCTTAGCAGCCACCCTCGCCGCCGTCTCTGCAGCTGCTTGCTCCGCAGCCAAGCGACCAGCCTCTTCCACACCCGCGCCAGCAGACTCTCCCGCAGCCCTCGGGTTGTCCGCAGCATCGGCCGAGTCCTCCTCCTCAACCGCACCCCGCGCGGGCGGCGCTCCCGCCTCCGCCCGCTCCACCGCCGCCGCGCGCCTCGCCACGGGCGCCGCCTGCGCCTCCACCACCTCTTCCTCCTCCTCCTCCACCGGAGCCGCCTCGCTCGGCCGTGCCGCCCTGGCTGCCGCCCTGGCCACCGGCGCCGCCACCTCCTCCACCTCCTCCACCTCGGCCGCCGCGGGCGCCTGCGCCCTCCTCGCAGGCTTGTATCGCGCGGCGGGAAGCTCCTCGGCCTCGGCAAGGTCCTCAACCGCGCTGGGCGACTTCGCGCCAAGAGAGTAGCCCTGCGACTTTCCGAGCAGCGCCATCTGCGTCTCCATCTGGCGCAGCTCGAGCTCCTTGCCGTGCAGCAGCTGCGCGAGTACTCGCTCCGCCGGCTCGCCGCCCAGCCCCAGATGATCAATCCCCTCCACCGAATCGAGCGCCAGCGCCTCCTCGAGATCGGCCACGTGCCTCCGCTCCTCGCGCAGCTCGCCAAAGAGAGAGCGCAGCACCGCCTGAGGGTTAAGGGTTAGGGTTAACACATATACATATATTAATATAACATATATTACGACATACTACATACTACACATTGCACGCTACACGACCTGAACGACTAACGACATGATGACAGGTGTCGCTGAAATAAATCATCAAGTTTAAAGTATTATATATATAATACATGTATATACACATTATCGTCGGGTTAACCCTTAACCCTTAACCCGAGGGCGGGGCCGAACAGCAGGTTAGGCGAACGTCTATATATCTATCTACTATAGATAGATAGACAGACAGACAGAAAGATAGATAGATAGATAGATATAGCTCATATATACAGCTTGCCAAAGAGGGAGCGCAGCACCGCCTGATGCGCCGAACAGCAGGTTAGGCGAACGTCTATATATCTATCTACTATAGATAGATAGAAAGACAGATAGATAGATAGATAGATAGATATAGCTCGTATATATCCTGTCTATAGATAGATCTGCCGCCTGACCCGCCGAGGGCGGGGCCGAACAGCAGGTTAGGCGAACGTCTATATATCTATCTACTATAGATAGATAGACAGACAGACAGAAAGATAGATAGATATAGCTCATATATATCGCCCGCCGAGGGCGGGGCCGAACAGCAGGTTAGGCGAACGTCTATATATCTATGTACTATAGATAGATAGACAGACAGATAGATAGGTAGATAGATAGATATAGCTCGTATATATCCTGTCTATAGATAGATCTGCCGCCTGACCCGCCGAGGGCGGGGCCGAACAGCAGGTTAGGCGAACGTCTATATATCTATCTACTATAGATAGATAGATAGACAGACAGATAGATAGATAGATAGATAGATAGATAGATATAGCTCATATATATCGCATATATATCCTGTCTATAGATAGATCTGCCGCCTGACCCGCCGAGGGTGGGGGGCCGAACAGCAGGTTAGGCGAACGTCTATATATCTATGTACTATAGATAGATAGACAGACAGACAGATAGATAGATAGATAGACATAGCTCATATATATCCTGTCTATAGATAGATAGATAGATGGCATATATATAGGCGGGGGTTCACCTGCTGCCAGGTTAGGCGAACGTCTATATATCTATGTACGATAGACAGACAGATAGACAGACAGATAGACAGACAGACAGATAGATAGATAGATAGATATAGCTCATATAGATCCTGTCTACAGATAGATAGATAGATGGCATATATATAGGCGGGGGTTAGCAAAGCGGTGGCCCTAATTTGGTACCGCGCTCTAACTTGGTACTCTTCGGCAGCACGATCGTTAGCTGCGCCGGACGATCCGCGACTCGTTACCGGGCAGTAAGGGAGCCCCCCGCCGCGTGCCAACAGCTTTCCAGGGCTCAAAATGTGTGCGCGGGGGGCTCAATCGAAGGGAGTACCAAGTAGGGCACGGTACCAAATTAGGGCCAACGTTTTGCTAACCTGCTGCTGCTGCGCGCGTTCCGGGTCGGCGCCCTCGCGCAGCTCGCGCAGCTCGTCCTGCGCGCGCTGCAGCAGCACCGACTCGGGCTCGCTCGCGCCCTGCGGCGCGAGCAACGCCTCGTGCGCCTGCGCCAGCGCCGTGCCCTCCGCGCGCCGCAGCTCCGCCTCCCGCGCCGCCAGCGCCTCGCGCGTCCCCTCTAGCTCCGCCTCGAGCTCGCTCAGCCGGGCCGTCGCCGCCTGCAGCTTCTCCACCACGAACTTGGCCGCCGACGAGCGGCCGCCCTTGGCGTCCTTGCTCGCGAGCTCCGCCACGCGAGAGTGCAGCCCCGCCGCAACCAGCGAGTGGCGCCCCGCCGCCGCAGACGCGCCCTCTCTCGCTCTCGTCTCCGCCTCGCGCGCCGCCCGCGCCTCTGCCGTGGCGGCGTCTCGCTCCCGCCGCGCCGCGATGAGCTCGCGCTCAAGCGCGCCCCACTTGCGCGACGAGGCCTGGTTGGCGCCCTGCACGCGCGCCAGCTTCTCGCGCAGCGACGCGGTCTCGCGCGCGCGCTCGATCACGAACTGCTGCAGCTCGGCGGGCAGCGCGCCGGCCGCGCCCGCGCCGTAGCCGCCCGGCTTGGCGCTCGCGGCCGCGTACTCGAGCGTGGCGAGGCTCGCCTGCAGCTGGCCCAGCTCCTCCTCCTTGAGCCGGCACGCCTGCGACGCCGCGCGCGCCTCCCCCTCCGCCAGCAGCAGAGCCTTGCCCTCGTCGCGCGCAGAGAGGGCGAGGATCCGCCGGTCCGAGCGGCCCAGCCGCGCGCGGAGCGCGAGCAGCTGCTGCTGCTGCGCCACCGCCAGCTGCTCGAGCCGCGCCACGCGCGTCGCGTCAGCGCCGCTGGTGCGCATCGAGCGGCCCGCCGCCGCCATGTCGGACGCCGCCGCGCGCCGCGCGAGCTTCGAGGGGGCCGGCTCCCTCTCGCGCAGCTGGCGCACCTCGGAGCGGATCCCGTCGAGCTCCTCTCGCAGCGAGCCGCCGGCCGACTCGTCGAGGCCCCGCGGCGGCGCCGACCTCGCAAAGCCCGCGCTGCGCGCCAGGCCGACGTCGCTCTCGCTAGTCCGCAGCTGCTCGGGCTCTCGCGGCGGCGGCGGCGGCGCCCGTGGCCTCGGCTGGAAGACGTCCGGCTCGTGGTGCGCGAAGAAGGCCTCGTTCGGCGTCTGGCCCGACTGCAGATGCCTCGGCGCAGGCTTGGGGCTCGGCATGCCCTCGGCCGCGGCCGCGCCCTCGCGGTGGTGCACCCACGCGTCGGGGCCACCGCCGCCACGCGCCAGGCCGGCGGCGCGCACGGGCGTCGCCGCGCGCGACGCGGCGCGCTGCGACTCCTCCTGCTCGCGCGCCACCCGCTCAGCCGTGCAGTCCACCATCCACACGCGGGTGTCGAAGCCGAATCGAACGTTGTCGCCGTGGCGCAGCGGCTCGCGCTGCGCCTTGATCCTCACGTTGTTGATGAAGCAGCCGTTGAGCGAGCCGAGGTCGCGGAGCGCAGCGGTGCGGCCCGAGGCGTTCACCTCGATCACCGCATGCTCGCCAGACACCGAGCGAGACTTGAGCACCAAGTCCGAATCTGGCCGCCGGCCGACCGTGTACGTCCGCGCCGACTCGAGAGGCAGCGCTTGCGTGTCCGAGGTCAGGTAGCCCCAGCCAACGGACGGCAGCGCCGGCGCATCCTGCATCGCGCCGGGCACGTGCGGCGCGCCCTCCTGCAGCCGATGCGAGATCATGCTTGGAGTAGCAGCAGCCGAAGCTGGTGTCGAACTGAGGTGGGCGGCCGGGGTGGCAGCGGGGGCGGCAGGGCGCGGTGGCTTCGTCTAAGCCTGGCGTTGAAACTGCCACTCGTTCGAGCGCGCAAGCGATATTTTTTTTTTTTTTTTTTTTTTTTTTTTTTCTTTTTTTTTTTTTTTTTATTTTTTTTTTTTTTTTTTTTTTTTTTTTTTTTTTTTTTTTTTTTTTTTTTTTTTTTTTAGCGATTTATTTTTAATATAAATGGTTAATAGAAGAAGCGACACCGACTTAGGCAACACGCAAAGCGCGCCGCGCGGTGGAGAGAGAGCGTTAACCCGCGATTTATTTTTGGCCCAAAATTTGTCGTCCTGGCAAAATAATGGCAACGCCAGCGACGCCAAACGTAAACGATTCGCACGAGGCAGCGGCGCACGGGCTGGTCCAGGACGAGCTGGTGCTGCGCCCCGACCTTACGCGGCAGGTCTCCGACCACTTTGTGGAGATATCGACGCCGGAGCTGTCGGCCACGCTGCGGCTGGTCAATGGCGGTGACAGGCCGCTCGGCTATAAAGCCAAGACCAACACCCCGCGCCGGTGGCTCGTCCGTCCAAACTCTGGCGTCATCGAACCGGGCTCCTCTCTCAGCGTTATATTCACGCTGCTGAGCCCGCTGGCGGAGTCCGGCCAAAACCGAGCTGGGTTGATTGATGCGCGCAGCCTCTCCGACGACCGTTTTCTCCTCATCTCTGCTCCCGTCTCGCCTGACGAGGCGGCGGCGCTGCGGTGTCGGGCCGATGGGTCGCGGGCCGACGTCGCCTGCCTACATGAGGAGCACGCTAGCTCCTCGCTCTCGTGGATCTCCGTGCGACTGTTCCTCCGGCCCCCACCGATCGACTCGCCGCTGCGCAGCCCTACGTCGGCCGCGTCCGCCTCGCCGGTGCCGGTACAACCGCCACCTCCCTGCCTCGTGCCGCCGATGACGCCTGAGTTTTCGGGGCTCAGCGTGGCGCAGCAGATCAGCCGGATACAGACGGCGCACCCACATGGAGAGCGCAACGGGGGCGTCAAGGTCGAGGGCAGCGGAGGGGGGGCCTACACACCTTACAGCGACCAAGAGAGCGATGGATCTTCGGACTCCTCCGCGGACGGGCCCACGACGCTCGCGGGGAAGCTGCTTACTCTGCTGCTCTCGCCTCTTGATGAGCTGGAGCCGTGGTTCAAGTGGAAGGTCTTCGACATACTCTGGGCCGTTGGGCTGCTCTTGTTAGCCAAACGGGTCAAGTGGGTTGCGAGGCTGCAAAAGGCGCTCGACCTCTGACACTTTGCCTCGCGTGGGGTCCGTCTGCGTCTCGCCTCTTGCGGCCAGAGGATCCATGCGAACATGCCGAGGCGCGGCAAGCCGTGCTGCTACTGGGCTGCGGTGCGCCGCTGTATCGATGGGCTTCTATGGCCTGTGTACGAGGTGACATCGAGCCGTGTATTTTCAGCACTCAGAGAGAAAGAGCTTAGCGAGGGGAGGTTCAGAGAGAGAGAGAGAGAGAGAGAGAGAGAGAGAGAGAGAGAGATGTCGGGCGCGCGAGAGCGACACTTGTACCGCTTGCTGTTTTTTTCCACCCGGTCCCGGCGGGTCCCCCCGCCAGCGTGGGCGCCTCCGTCCAACTACAAGCTACTGCTATACGTACGGACAACAAGCAACAAGCTCAGCCCTTCCCTAGAGTGTTTTTTGGCTGTATGCTATATCCCGTTTGCTTCGAGGCGGTGAGATACGATGAGATAGAGCCTGATACAGCGGGATACAGCTAGATACAGCTAGATATGTACGGATACAGCTGGATACAGTGGAATATAGTGGGATGCAGCGGGATACAGTGACAGTGGATGTGGATCAGTTCAGTGGATCTGGATTCTGGATCTGCTGCAAAATGGCTAGATCTAGATATAGATATAGATACAGGATACAGCGATACAGCGGGATACCAAGGATACGGTGAGATGCAGGCAGAATACCGGTGAAGTACAGACGGGAGATCCCACAAAAGTACACGCCAGGGGTGGGGGGGGGGCTCACGCGCACGGCTCCCTTCTATTGCTGTCTCTGTCTCTGTCTAGCTTTTGCCACTCTCGGATCAATCATCAATCAGCTCCCAGTGTCTTTTTGCTACTGTGTTCATGTGAGCGTGAAGTAGCAACCGTGTGAATGTGTTGTTGTACATGCGCCAATTACAAACACCATTCATGTACGGTAGACGGTGGTAGAGCTAAAAAACACGACTACACTACGTTTATAGATCTATTTTTGTAGCCATTTTGGAACTAAACCACATTCATGTGAATTGCTCTTTTTCATTTTCACCGAGAAATGTTTCCGGGCATGTTCATCGTCGCCGGCGCGGCTGCTCTGTGGCAAAGCGCGCCAGGCGCACGGGCGCCGCGCCATCCCACATTGATCGTCGCCGGCGCGGCTGCTCTGTGGCAAAGCGTGCCAGTCGCACAGGCGCCGCGCCATCCCACAATGGTTGCTACAGCTCCGCCGTCTAGCTCTTCGGCCGAGACCTCCTCGCCGCGTCGCTTCTCGGACACTGAGTGGTCGTGGACGATGCAGTGGTATCCGATGGCCTTCTCCAAGGTGACAGACAAGACGACGCCACATCGTCTCGAGCTGCTCGGCGATGAGCTCGTGCTTTGGTACGACGCGCCTGCGCAGGCGTGGCGGGCGATGACCGACGCGTGCCCGCACCGCCGCGCGCCGCTGTCGGAAGGCCGGATCGACAAATCGGGCGCAATTGAATGCCCTTATCACGGATGGCAATTTGACGGCGCCGATGGCGCGTGCACCAAGGTCCCGCAGGCCGAGGCCGGTGGCAACGCCGAGATGTTTTCTCGCTGCGGCGGCGTCGCGTTCCCCACGGCTGAGAAGCAGGGGCTCATCTGGGTGTGGGGCGAGCCGCTCGCGCCCGGCGCACCGCAGCCGCTGGAGAGCCTGATCCCGACGTGCGACGCCATGGACGACGAGCGCTTCGTCTGGATCGACGTCTCTCGGGACATGCCCTACTCTGCGGACATGCTGCTCGAAAACGTGCTGGATTCGTCGCACGTGCCCTTCACACACCACAACACCATCTCCAAGCGCGAGAACGCCGTCGCGCTCAAGCTCGGTCTCACTTCGCCCATTGCGCCCACGGGATTCAGCGGCCAGCAGGCGGCGCCGCCCGTCTTCACCGGCCGCGCCACCGAGCGCACCACAACCTTCCGGGCGCCCGCGTACATGCACCACCGCATCCGCTCGAGCGGCAGTATGGAGGAGGGCAAGGAGCCGACTGAGGAAGACTTTGAAGCCGGGTTCGAGACGTGGACGGTGGCCTACGCCACGCCCACGGGCCCGGGGCGGTGCAGGCTGCTTGCGCGCTTTCCCTTCCGCTTCCCGGAGCCCAAGAAGCCGAAGGGCCTCCTGGGCATGCTCCCGACCATCAACCCGCCCAAGCTAGTCTTTAAGTTTCTTCCGGATTGGGTCAACCACCTGGGACAGCTCAAGGTGCGGACACGCACAACGCGGCCCTCGCCCCCCCGCCCAGCCACAACTCCCGTTTTCGTCGTGCCGCGTCGGCTAGGCTGCCGGCGGCGCGCTCTAGACGCGTAGAGCAGAGGTGGAGGCCGGCCTCGTGCGTCGCTTCGTCTCCAGCTTGGTGGCGCCGCGTCGGCTCCGTCGCGAATTATATATATATATACATACATATATATA
>Ga0335398_10008461_pt1 | contig 12183 bp, 8 predicted proteins | sample BON03_FD_205742 | JGI IMG/M metagenome (GOLD analysis project Ga0335398, IMG submission 205742) | Freshwater microbial communities from Lake Bonney liftoff mats and glacier meltwater in Antarctica - BON-03 (spades assembly) (version 2) | ecosystem: Environmental > Aquatic > Freshwater > Ice >...
AAAGAGTGGGTGAAAAATTGGAATTTTGGCCTTCCAGGGAGAGGGTCGGAAGTCGGTAAATTTTGCTCAGAGTACGTTCAAGGTCCCCCAGATTACGTTGTCCTGAACCGACTCCTTTTGAACCGAGCCGCACACAAGACTCAAAAGTTCCGAATACTCAAAAGCGCAAAGGAACACTTTCTTGAGTTCAAACCCATCTCGTTCGTGTCCAGGTTCGTGAGAGTCACGTCTCCGGCAGCGAAGGAAAAAAAAAAAGTGGAACAGAAGAGAGAAGAGTGACCAGGAAACCACAACATGTCTTTGGCTTTCCTCGCCAAGAAGAGTTGGCATACAACCAACCTCTCCAACCAGGAGAAAGTATGGGCCAAGCAGCAGGACCAGGAGCGGGAGAAGAAGAAGTTAGAATTGCTGCAGAAGCAGATGAAGGAGGAGCGCGAGCTGGAGGAAATGCGGGAGGCGAGCGGGCAGCCCAGGCAAGCGGTAAGAATCGCACGCGCTGTCCCATACGTGGAGTGCGCCCTGCTTGCAAGGGCCCCGCGCCGCCAATAGCAGCCTGCACGCAGCTGGGATGCAGCAAGCTGCGCATAGGCAGAGCGGATGATCATCTGAAAATGAAGTGGCCTTATGTCTGCGGGTGACCCTGATTCGTGTGATGCGTTTTGCAGGAGAAATTGACTTGGATGTACTCGCAACCCATCAATCTAAACACTGATGACGAGTATCTCATGGGCAAGGAGAAAGAGCCAGAGAAAGAAGACGAAGAGCTGAAAAAGGTGCAGCTGTGTCATCGCTTAACATCCCCTCCCGATTCGCTGCATACACTGCGAAAAGATTGCCTTTTCTCTTCTGCACGCTTACTGCGCTCGCTGACGAGGGACGATATCAGGTGGTGACAAACCAGGGCATCAGCCAAGCCTTTATCGAGAAGCAGAAGGACCCAGCAAAGGCGTGGCGAGATGACATGAACAAAATCCGCGACGACCCTCTTCTGGCAATCAAGCAGGCGGAGAAGCGACAGCGCGAAAAGATCATGGACAATCCGCTCAAGATCATGCAGTTTAAAGAGGTGTTCTTGTCACGGCGGGATACACTACCCAGTGTGGATACACTGCCCAGTGGATCTGCAACCCTGGGCGCGCGGCAGCGAAGGGGCTTTAGCCACGAGCTGCCGCGCGCCACAGGGTCACGACCAAACTACCACACAGTTTTCCAATTTTTGTTTCCGAGTTGCGGCAGCCGCAACTCGCACAAAACACAAACTTGGTCGACGGAACCGATTCTTTTTCTGATGGGGTTGGAACTGTCGCAAGTGGGCGTTTGCCTCGGGGAATGACTTCCTAAATGCGTAGTGGGGCGCTTCCCCATGGGAAAGAAAATCGGGTCCAATTCTTTTTCTCGTGGGGTTGGCATTAGTAGAGCAGAGCCTATTGCCCATGACCTCTTGGGAAATTAAATCCCCCCCCCTGGTATGATCGTGACAATGTGGCGCGAGGCAGCTGGGTGCCCGGCGGCTAAGGGGCTTTAGCGAGCTGCCGCGCGCCAAAGGGTCACGACCAAACTCCGGCACAACTTTTCCTTTTTTTTTCTTGAAAAAAAGAAAAAGTTGTAATATAATCCTTTTTTTTTTTGAAAATTTGAGCTGCGGCAGACGCAAGTCCACGATTTTGTCGACTTGCGACAATAGTTTTCGACACATTTTCCTATATGTCCACTTGCGGCTGCCGCAACTCGAAATTTTCAAAAAGAAAAAGAATAATATAAGTTGTGGGCAACTCGATTGAAGCGCGGTGGCGAGGCGCTTTCCCCCATTTGGCGTCGAGGTGACTATGGTGCACTGACGCAGGAACTGGAGAAGAAGCGGCTGGCAAAAGAAGAGAAGAAAGCCATGAAGAAGGCTGCCAAAAAGGCGAAGAAACACAAAAATCACGGAAAAGGCAACCGGAGTGGCAGCAGTGATGAAGAGGAAGAAAAGCGTAAGACAGCGCTCGACCCTTCCTTCCTCAGAGGAGGCACGACCCATGGAAGGGATTGGGATCAGGACAAAGGGCGGGAAAGAGATACACGCAGGGAGCCTGAGCGCAGCCGAGACACAAATCTCGACCGCAGTCGCGACAGGGACCACGATCGTGGCGATCGTGGAAGGCATATGGATGCTGGGCGCAACAGAGAGAGGAGTAGAGACCGGGATAGGAACACGGACCACGACAGGGTTCCGCGTAAGAGCCGTTGGGAAGACACGAACGATCAAGGCAGGGACCCAGGACGTGAGCGCAAGAACCGATGGGATACCAAGGAAGAAGAGAGAAGAGATGACGATTTCTCGCGCAAGCGGGCCAGGTCACCAGATGGAAAAGATGGAGGAAGGGAGGACGGTAGAGATAAGACCGACGGTAGAAATAAACAGGAGGTGACGGATGTCAAACTGGTTTTCTCCAAGTCTCAGGCCGAAACCAAGTTTGGCTATGGTCTCTGGAAGGGGGACGCTCCCGAGGAACGGACGGAGGTCAAGAAATATGACCCAGTGGCTGTCAAAGTCCAGAAGAAGGTGGGCCTGAATCTGAGGATACAAATAGCACAGCATTCATTCGGGGCGCGCGGCAGCATGCTCTAAGCGGGTTGGTGCGCACTCTGATAGGGTTGGTGCGTGGTCGAGGAGAGCTGGTGCGTGGTGTAGTACGGTTGTTGTGTGGTCTAGGAGAATTGGTGCGCGCTCTAGCAGAGCTCCCAAAGTTCGCACCAGCCCGGCTAGACCATGTCACAAGCTTACTAGAGCGCGCACCAACCCTGGTAGAGCGCGCCAAGATCCAGATAAAGCGAGCACAAATCCAGCTAGACCAAGCAACAGCCCTGTTAGAGCGAGCACAGCCTTTCGAATCTCGAAGTAGATATGTATCAAGTTGTTGTCCAGGCATCAAGTTGATGAAAGCAGTCGCGACAGGGACCACGATCTTCGATGAGTCATTGCTGCAAGCGCACATAAACACACGCACACAGGAACGCACACACCATTTCAAACAACAGAATGCAACTCTTGTATTGGCCCAGGCGCATACAGTATTCAGGCATAGGTACACAAATATGCATGAGAATAGGAGTAGTGTAACATTCGTGAAAGCTGCAAACAGACGCAAGTCTGATCCCTGTGGTTCCCTTGACGTAAGCAAGCACAATGCATATTGACTCAGTTTCGTTTTGTGAAACACCGGTAGCTGATGCCACGCTCCGCGTGTCCTCGTGTCTAATTGCACAAACGCGATCTTTCTCGCACTTGTGCTCTCTTGCCTGCGCGCGTTCTTGCTTACGGTGCACTGTTGCAGCGCTATCTCTCCCTTTACTGTCACGCCGAGAGAGAATGAATGTGGCGATCAGAGTCCACCGAAGAGTGCGTTGCAATTGTGCTGTGCGTTGGACATTTGTGTTGCACAGAATGTTTCTGAGCTTCTGTATTCGAGCTAATCTGTGTGTGTGTTGGATATCAAACAGGAAGAATACTCATTTTCGGGCCGTAAAGGCATTTTGGATAACGGCGCAGAAGCTGCGCGGAAGCACCATGCCCAAAGGTAAAGGTATCTTTTGACACACGTCGAAACACGCAAATGAGCACACACCCACGCACACAACACATACAAACGCTCTTGCATTCAGGCACCTGAAGAAATCGAAGCACCCCACTCATACGATCCCTCCCCCCCTGTGCCTTGTGACGTTGTCGGCGATTTTGTCTACTTGGATCTGTGTGCCTTGCATGTCTGGGCTCCCATTTGACTCTCCCTTTCTGCGTTTGGATATATCCTGCGTAGTATTCCTTCGTTCCTTGCTCTCATCGTTGCGCAGGATATATTTTGCGCCCGATTGCCCGTGCACTCGCTCGCGCATGTTGTTTCATCCCGAGCACCCACGGATTGTCTCTTCACACGCGATAGTTTTAGAACAAATCATACACGAGTTTGCGTGAGTCACGTAGCAGGCAACATTGATTTGGTATCAGACCGTGCCGCATTGTCACATGCCACTTTCGACATCGAGATTGCGACTGACAGTAACAAGCACTGCAAAACACTGACATTTGTCACATATCTAAGTAACGTACTGCAACACATTCAATACACTGCAACACACTGCAACATAGCTGTGTCTGCTACTCGTAACACACGCAATGTCACTAACCCTTGAACATGTAAGTATCTTGCAGACATGATCCCATGATGACGTACTCCAATATTAATCAACGTCTGTCACAATGATAACGCACAGGCCAACAATGACTTCAGAAGAGAAGGCGGCAGCGTTAGCAGCAATGACAGGCAATGCAGCGTCCCATGACTCCCACCGTTCCGACCGGTCTGCTACTGTGCCTACCTTCATCCGTTGCAGTGTTTGCCTTTCACCCGTTGCTGTCGGCAATCTTCGAATCTTCCTTGTATTGAATCTTGATTCTTTCGCCAGGCACTTCTTATTTTCCGGGTGCTCGCTGGACTATTTCAAAGTTCTGAGTTCCCACGCACCCTCGATCCTGTCATTTTTACTAACTGCCACCCTGTAACCCTCTGGCTGGGTCTTGATAACGTTGCATCTTGTCAGGATCAAGATTGCAGAGGAGGCAATTGCGCGTGAAAAGGCGCACGCGGTTGAAGAAGCGACATCCAAGGATGCAGACTTGAAATTCCAAACTAAGCTCAACAAAGATGCCTTTATGGATTCGTCAACCTCGATGGCCGATCGCCTGTCGCAGCGCAAGCACTACCGCGAGCGCCTGGGAGACGATGAATGAGGTTGCGTTGTGCACAAGTCAAGAACGTAGACACGAGCACAGAAAGACAGATAGGAATGCATAGAAGATTTCATCTGAGTGACGCTGACGTGACATGAAACATGTATGGACACATGTTTCAACGCATTGCCGCAGACAGGACGCTGACTGAGATGCGCCTAGAAGTAGAGCAATGGTTGATTCTTTGAAAAGCCAAAACAGAGAGTGCGTTTAGCAGCAAGGCCGTGGGCTTTCCTTGCGCCCCTACAGACAAGAGAATCAAAGTAACTGAGATGAAAGGGCAGAAACACTCCAGCGAAAATGTCAAGAGACTCAGACTAATACTTTCTAGTTGTTGGCAGGGCAGGGTGGCACACATTTGCACTGCGCCTCGAAAGACAAATCAAACTGAATTTTATTAAATCGTTGATGTAAAATAAAAGTGCCTACATTAAAAAGATGAAAAGACAAGCAGGTGCAATTTGCAGAGTGGTGGGTCGTGTGCTTATGGAGTGAGTTCGATATGGAGTGCTTTGGATGTGCACCAGATGGCAAGAGACAGACACTACATGGCAAGAGACAGCAGAAGAGCAGTACCGCGTTTGATCCAGTGATCAGCCTCCACCTTACCTGACTTGATGTCGACAGTGATCATGTACGACGGGCGTTCTCGTGTGCCTGTGCGGACTGGATAGTAGTAACATGGGCAGGGGTAAATGCCCTTGGCGCCTTTCTTCTTTCCTTCAGTAGGCTTGAAATTGATGACTGGCATCACCAGATTGAGCTCCATAGCCAATGGTTCCTGCAGACAGCACAAATCAGGCTCCCAGCCTGCGCCTTCCAGGTACATGCCACCAATGTAGACTCCATCTTTTGGAGGTTGAGTAATCTCTTTGATCTCAGTGGTGTTGATGACAAAGTCCCACGACAGAATGTCAATGGGCACGCTATTTTTGCGGGCAACGGTCTGGAGCACTGCCGTGAGGAAACCAGTCGGGAAGGTGAAGTAGCCCATGTTATACACAACCGGGTATGTGGTCTCCTTCCAGTCCACGAATTGTTTCATTCTCTCAACAAGATCACGCGCCCAGGCCGCAAGCGGTTTAAGCGATGGGTAGCCCTTGATCCACGAAGGTGGGATGCGCCCATCAAATAAACAAGAGAAAATGTCATCCAAATCTGCAGTCATGACAACAAAGCCCTTGACCGCTTTGCGAAGCTCCGTGAGCTGCTTTCGCACGCCGCCAAGCATGATGTTATACCTCTCGATTTCCTGGAAGAGCACAACATGAAGCGCACTCTGGTCATCCATTTTCGCTTTCATCGTCTCCTCGAGATTTATCGGATGGGGTACCTGATCAAGGAGATCCTTCGCGGTGTTGTCCACCTGTTCTTCACGGGTGAGGCCGCCGCCGCCAGCAACTCTCGGCTGCATCATGAGCACAGACTCGAGCAGCTCGATGGTATCTTCAATCTGGGACGCAATGTCGGCATTGCCATGCTGGCCGAAGGCCTCTGGCATGTCGAAATTGGGCAACTGTTGGATATAATCCTTGTAAGACTGCAAAGGACCGTCGTCTGGGATGTAATATGTCGACAGCGAAGACATCTTAAAGTTATCCGTCTCGAAAATAGCTTCATTGTACCAGGTATCAAGATACGTGTTGAGCAACCTGCGATCCCAGGCATCTGTTACACGCCCACCGTAGTTGGCTTCGCCAATGAGGTAACGAATGGCTTCCCATGGTGTCGCTTCGTAGTTGTCGACGTATAAAAGAAGAACATCTTCGCAGATATCGAAGTCAGAGTCATTGAAATCGTATGGAATGTTCCAGCCCAGATTCTTAAATTTTCTCCTCTCGAGCAACGTGGCGTGGAAATAGCAGAGCTCAAATACCATCTTTTTGTACTTGGTGGGCTTGACAGACCGCTCAAACTGCTTCTCGGTGAACTTGTTGTAAAGTCGGGTCAGGTTAGGCTTTAGGCCGCGCGGCGGCTCTGTCGTCATCTTAAGGCCTACCTGCAGGATCGACATTGGGAATTTGGGCGTCGGTGCGGACGACAGCCACATCCTGAAATCGGCATGGGGATTGCGGGTAGGTAGCTCAGCAACACGCTTTTCCAGTTCTTGCATCCAGCTGATGCACAAGTGGCAATTGGCCAAGAAGACCCAGTGGCCTTGCTTCATGCCATCCTCAAGCATGCGCTCGGCAATAGGACCCTGTCCCTGTCCAAGTGACAGGCTGAAGAACTTTTCTCCAATGCCTCGGTGCTCTGCTTTCACCTTGAGCATGATAACAGGATCAACGCCAGGAGACAGCACAAAAATAAGAGGAGCTGTGGGAGCTGAGTCGGTGTATACTGAATCCAAATCGAATGGCGGCGGTTCGACAAATTTAGGCCCAAGATTATTGGCAACGAAAGTACTAACAGCAAAAATAACGCGATCGGGACGCAAGAATCGAATCAAGTTGAGCCTCTGCAGTTGGTTGCACTTGTTCTCCCATTCGCCGGGCAGAGGTGCAGCCTCTGGCTCGGGGTTCGTGTACCATTTTTTCCACTCCGATGTATTCTGCTCGAAGCTCGCCGCAACACCGCGCAAGTTCGGCAGCTTGTTGTCCATCTCAGCCAGATTCTCCCATGCCACATCATTAATCCATTCAGGTGCTGGGTTGGGAGGCTGGGCATCCTTATCAACAAGACCGGCACCACGCAAAAAGTACTGGTATTCTTCGTTGTTGATCTTGGCGCTACGCTGCAAGATCTTGACACACATCTGCAGAGAGAAGAGCAACTTGTGCTTCTCAAACAGACTACGGCATGTGTTCCGGTACACGGACGCTGTGTGGTACGAATTGAGATTTTTCATACGATCTTCAAGATCTTCCGACTTGGCACTTTTGTCGATGGACTGAGTGTAAAGCTCAAAATACGAATCAAGAGAAAATTGGTACATAGGATCGATCAGGGTGAGGTCACTGACGACAAAATAGAGGATCGAAGAACGGATAGCGCAAGGCCGGTAAGACTCACGGGCCAGGGCAATCTGCTCCTGTGTTGCCTCCGCGATTTTGAGAGACTCGCCAACCTCTTCGGAAGTGACCTTTGAGCTTTGCAGAGTATCCACCAGGCTTGCGTCGTCTAGTAAGGATCCTTTGGCAGATGACAATAGGTAGAGAATCTTGTTTTCGAGATCGACCAGGGTTTTCTTGCCGTGTGCTACATTTACAATCAATTCACCATTCTTTTCCTCTAAATCCGGGCGCTCTTTCCGTACCACTAAGCCCAACACCTGATCCTCCATGCCATCTTCTTTTACCGCGAAGTTGATGACAGTGGCCTTCGTCGAAACCTCTGGAGTGTAGTGCGGGTTCGCCAACTTGGTTGTGATATACAATTTAAAGTCAGGGTTGTAATCAACCTCCTTATCGCCAAGTTTGATGATGAACGAATTGCCTTTCTTTGTCACTGCCTTAGCAAGAACTGGTTCTAGGGCGGGGTCAAGCTCTTCGCCGACATCCTGGATCAGAACAGGATTGCCGAATTGAATGGCATTTTCCATTTGACGCATCCAGTCTCCCATCTTAAGGTCTACAACCTTGAGGCCTTGCGGCTTCTCTAAATTCTTAATCCATTTGTTGCCCTGAAATTGTGGGTCGACGCAAAGTGGCCAGCGTCGGCCTCGAGAGACCATGACACCATTCTCAGTAGAGAATGCATCTCCTGGCAAACCGTCAATATTCCATTGCCGGACATCAGAAGGATCCGCCAAGAATTCAGAGAACGAGTACGAATCTGATGCAGGCACCTCAAGCTTGCGCATTGTGGGCAACCACGTGACCTGCAGGAGGTCTGTCCTAAATTCCGAGTTAAACGGACCGCCATACGACAGAAAGGCAGCAGAAATAGCACAGTCTCCAACCAATGCCTCAACCCTGTTCTCTAGATCGGTAGCACTAGAATCCCAGCGCGAGCGCTCGCCTCCGAGACCACCAACAAGGCGCTGTGCACGATCAAGTTTCGCTTCCAGCTCCGCAGATTCTGCCAGGAGCTTCTCTTTCGTGTTGTTGCTCTCATCGTACTTAGCCTTCAAAGTCATCATTTTATCTGTGACGGCCTGCAGTTCATCTTGCGCAGCTTGCAACTGGGCGCGCTTTTTCTTCAAAGTGTCCATTGCTGCTTGAAGTTTTGCCTTTTTGGGTGCAACATTTTTGGCAACACGACCATATACAACCATTGCACGGACCCACATACACAACGACTTCGCAGCACCAGACTGTTTACCAACAATTTCAGGATCAAATTCGGGCCGCGACGTCCATTTGCTCACTTTGTTCACCATGGCGTCATTGAGGTTTGCGTCCTTGTCGTATGTCTGCAGCTCAGTCAAGAATGAAGGGCTTCCGAGATCTTTCTTCGCCTCTTCCCACTTAGGAGGTTTCTTGCGCAAAACCATCACAGCTTCGAGCACCATCTCAACCTTATCAGGAGGGGTCGTATATGCCTTGATCTCGGACAAATCTTTTTTGTTCAACGCCCCGAGAGCTTCCTCAGCAGAAGCCAGAGCGGGCAACGCCTCGTCAAGATCCTTCTGAGCATCTGTTGCAATGATTTTAGTTTCTGCCTCCTCTTTCTGGATCTTTTCACTTTCCGCTTGTACGCTCTTTTGCTGCTCATCCACGACTTTGCGGTCTTTCACAATGACCACAAGCATCTCCTCGCAGTCTTTTTGAGCTTGAGCAACCTCAACCTTTTTGATTTGAAGCTCATGTGACATAACTTCTACCTGCTGTTTGGAGTCATCAAGCTTCTCAATCCCATTGCGGAACTTGGAGATTCCATCTTCAAGTGTGTTACGCTTCTCTCCTAGCAAGACAAGATACCCCTTGACCAGCTCCAAATAATTGGTTGGTGTGACGTAATTGTTGCGCTTCAACTCTTCGAGTAAGCGGTCTGAACTCTTGATCACAGACGAGTGCACTACCGCAAACACGTTTGCTACTGATTCCATCACGTTGGCGAGGCTGGGTGTCTCGGACATAAATTTCATGGCCACCTCCTTGAGAGCGTCCGAAGACCATGCTGAGAACCAATCAATAGTGCAGCAGTTGACCAGGTTGGGGAACATTCGGACACGTGTCCTGAATGCCTCACCGATCGGACTCATGCATAAGATAAGATGCAAGTTCGACCTGCAACGCTCAATAAAGAAAGCCCACAAATCTCCTGGGGTCTCCTCAACCCCTGCTGCCCTTGCGTCGTTGCGCACAGCCTCGCGAAACCCGCTCATTTCATCAGCTGCGAAGAGATTCGGCACTTCGCCGCTGCCAAGAAGACTATTGATATCCTCGAGAAACGATTCATCAACAACCTGTGTATCGTTGAAAAGAAAGACTGTTTGTTGCTTCTTCACACCAGACATTTCATAGAGCTTCTTGAGATCCTCTTTAAATTCTAGAATCCTGTAGGTCTTGCTGATCTCGATCATGAAGACTTTGTAATCAGCAATGTATGATGCAATACGCGCAAGACTCTGTCGCCCGCTTCCACCTACGCCGACAAGCAGGCAATGCCCGCGGGGCAACTTGATCACACGGCTGATCCTGCACAGATGGTCGAGCGCATCACGGAAGAGCACGAGGTGCATGGCAACAAATCCTGGCTCGAAATTGTACTCCTCTAGCTTCTCCTCGACAAATAATTTGAGAACTTTCTCATCGCTCACTTCCTCGTAAGGTGCAGGATCATATCCAGACCGCATGAAGTCTGCAAACATGCAAAGGGCATCCTTGCCATCAAAAATGCCTTTCCAGGTGGCCTGGAACACATCATTGAGCTTCTGCTCAGCAAGCTTCCTGAACCATTCTCTGTCGTCATCGTCAACAAGACGATCACTGAAGACGCGGAAGCACTCATGCATCCACAGGCGAATCATGGCATCCTTGGAATCAATAAACTGCTGATCTGCACGCAGAACACCCTGGAACACTCTGCTCAGGTCGCGCATGTTGAAAACGTAGTGGCTTTTCAGCGGAGTTGGAAGGAGTTCCGTAGAAATTGTATTGTAGATGTCAATAGTCGCCATGGTCATGAGATCTCCGAGAGGCTTGACCTCGTCATTGAAGGACGAAAGCTTCATGTTGACAAGCGTAGAAAAAATGCGCTTTACAGAATTCTCGTCGGGAAATGTGAAATTGACAGAGTGGAATTTGCTTTGGAATCGCGGCGGCAACAAGTTACGTCCACCGCCTGGAGGTCCGACCGCTCCAATAACGGAGCAGTCCTTGATAAATCTTTTTTGCTGTTTTAGTCTGTCATACATGTACCCGTACTCCATCCAGCATTTGATGAGCTCGAGGGGAGGCATGCTGCCAAAAGTATCCTTTTGCGGCATGTTCATGTCATCAATAAATACAATCATCTTCTTGCTCAGAGGGGGCGCAAACGTGTCCTTGGTCCGTTTCTCCATAGCACCTTCGATGATTTCCTGAACACGGTTTGAGCTGGTTTGGGCAGAAAACTGCATGTCCAATTCAGACATGCTATCTGGCTTTGCAGCCAAAACTTGTTGCAACACACTAGTCTTACCACATCCCACTGGGCCGCTGACAATGACATCTCTCCGCATTTTGAGCAAGGTGTCCAGCAAAAAAGAGTTTCTGGCCGAATCCACAGTGGGAACCAGTAGCTTGAAGAAGGGAGTATCAGCAGGAGCACGCCACTGTTTGGAAGTCACCTTTTCTTCCCAAGCCGTCCATTGCACCTTCTGAACATCGACGTAGAAGTCGTACATTGTGCCCTTGCCTGGTAGCTGCGCATCAATTTCGCGGATATACTGATCAAGCTTTTTGCGGCCTACCTCGTCCGCTCCACCACCAAGAGACCATGCAATACAATAGATAAACCACATTTCGACGAATTTGTTACAGTTTTCGTCGCCAAGTTTAACGCCATTCTGCGGGGTGGCCAGGTTATCAAAAAGAATACACATGCTGGCCACGCAGGAACACGGCGACAGCGGCAACATTTCGTTGACATTCAGCCGCTTGAACTCAAGGAATTTCTCGACAAACTTGTCTACCAGCCCAGTAATCACCGGCACCAACTCTGACTTGTCGGGGTCGGCTGCTTTGGCCTCGAGCCAAGACTCGATATATGGACGCCAGCCTAGGCCTGAAATATCGCAATAAATCATTCCAGCGCGGCTAACGGTGGCTGGAGAAGCAACAGACAGATCCTCTACTTCAAAGAGGCATTTGACCATAGGCGGCATCGAAATGCGCTCTCCACTGATGAGGGTGAGCAATTTGTTGTCGTCAAGAACTGTGTTCATGCTCTCGATCCACAGCGTGTCAACAGGACCGTCCATCAAAATCCACTTCCAGTCGGATTTTTCGTCAGCACAAGCCTCACGCATGCAGTTACTGAGAGTT
>Ga0335398_10008466_pt1 | contig 12175 bp, 6 predicted proteins | sample BON03_FD_205742 | JGI IMG/M metagenome (GOLD analysis project Ga0335398, IMG submission 205742) | Freshwater microbial communities from Lake Bonney liftoff mats and glacier meltwater in Antarctica - BON-03 (spades assembly) (version 2) | ecosystem: Environmental > Aquatic > Freshwater > Ice >...
TCTTTACGAAGCCGGTAACTGGAATCAATTCAGCACCCCAAATTTAAAAGATTGTTGGATTCCACCCCCATATCTAAACAAGTTTCTCTTAGCGTAGGATATTTTCCGTTTTCCCTGTCTACCCCTAATAACAAGAATCCGCCACTATTTAGTCTGAGTAAGGCTAATTCACCAGGCAGATTTAAAATATCTCTAAGGTACGCTTTTAAATGTGTCGCTGAGTAGCCTGTCTTATCCAGTCTTTTGGCTTGAAACGGCCAATTGTCAGTATGTTTTGTGAGTTGATTGACTATCTTACTCAGTTTTTTTAGTACATCTTGCCGTGTACCATAGCAACCTGAAATAGCATGCAGCACAGCCTGTTTGTCTAGGCCAAATTCAGGCTTTTGCGCTTTGATCGGTTCAGCCACGAGAGATAGTTTTCATGTGAATCTTCCATTTCATTAAGACATTAAGCCGTTTGCCAATGAATGGCGGCTATTTTTGTATCGCTACTATCAAAGACAACATAATCTACGCCATCGTAAACATTGAAGCTTTGTAGTGTCTCACCTGCGGCAGCAGTAAAATTAAGACTATCTCCAGACTCAGCTTTAACCCAAAGGTTAGAACCATTGCCATTATCAGCAAAGTTGCGTACGTCTGAACTTGTCATTTGTAATATCGTATTCACATTGTCTCGAATGTCTAAAATTTCCGAGGTATCTGTTATGTTTGCTAGCGATGTCATTGAGTAACTTCCTGCTACTAAATCTGTTAGCTTAATCGTGTCACCGCCACCGTTGAGATCATAAGAATTGCTTTCACCACGATATCGACCACCCAAACTATTTGCCGACACAATCATCACATCATCGCCATTACCGCCATAGACAGTATCGAAACCTTGGCTAGCATCAATGACATCATTACCGTTGTAACCACGGAGTAGATCATCGCCCAGACCGCCAATCAACAGATTGTCAGCGTTATCACCATAGAGAATATCGTTATAATCTGAACCCGTAAGATTTTCAATGCTTGAATATATATCACCTAAAGCGTCGCCTAAATGTGTAAGTGATGCTCCACCCAATGTTGCTCGAACAGCAGAGGTGGCATTGATATAAGAGGCGGTATCAATACCTTCTCCGCCGATAAGTGAATCAGCGCCGGCGCCACCAACAATAAGATCATTTCCAGCACCACCCTCAAGAACATTATTAAAACGGTCACCTATCAACGTATCGTCGAATGCAGAACCTGTAATATTTTCAAAATTGCTAAGCGTATCGTTCCCAGCCCCACCCGTTGCCGCGTGCGCCCCTGTACCCAATAAAGTTGCACCTGAAATATTCACACTAACACTGCTCGATGCCTGGCTATAGCTAACAGTATCCGTGCCGCCTACGCCATCTAGAGTATCGTTTCCAAGCATGCCCTCGATGATATTCGCGGCACCATTACCCGTAATTGAATCATCTGAATTTGAACCAATTACATTCTCAAAATTGGTCAAGGTATCATTACCAGCGCCGCCTGTTGCATTAATACCGGCGTTACTTAAGTTTACGACCACGGCAGAAGGAGCAGTAATATAGGTAATCGTATCAACGCCCGCTCCAGCGTTAATGATATCGTCACCCGCACCACCATCTATTACGTTGTGACTAGCATCACCCGTTAAGGTATCGTCAAATTCAGAACCGATTAGATTTTCTATGCCTGATAATATATCGCCCGCAGCGTCACCACTTATACCTGTACTGTTGATGGTAACAGCCACTCCCGCAAGGGCATTAGAATACGAGACGGTATCTATACCGTCGCCGCCCGCTAGAGTGTCAGTACCTGCACCACCAATGATTAAATCATTACCTTTACCGCCCATAATGCTATTGGCATTTGCATCACCGACCAAGATGTCATCAAACTTTGAACCCGTGATATTTTGGAAATTAGTGAGAGTATCGTTATCTTCTCCGCCCGTTGCCGAGTTAGCGGCAATACCTTCAACACTATTGCTAGAGATATTTACAGAAACCGCGGCATTTGAATACACATAGCTAACCGTATTAATACCAGCAGCGCCATCTAAGATGTCATTTCCTAAACCACCTTCGATAATGTTATCGGCACCATCTCCTGTCAAGACGTCACCATAGCTAGATCCATACAGATTATTAATATTACTGATGCTATCACTTTGGCTATTTGTACCGTTTATTGTCACCACTACGCCACTTATAGCCGTTAAATAGGAAAGTGTGTCATTGCCTAAACCACCATCAATATTATCAGCACCTTGGCCAGCGTCGATCCAATCATCGCCAGCACTGCCTATAATCGTATCGTCATGTACAGAACCTATTACACGTTCAATATTGATTAAGGTATCGTTACGACCGGCACCGTTAACGGTGCCTACCTCTAAATCAATAGTGACGCCACCTATTGCATTTAAATAGCTGGCCGTATCAAAACCGCCACCACCATTAAGTGTATTAGTACCTAAGTTACCGTCTAAAATATTGTTGTTGCCATCACCATATAATGCATCATCGAAAATAGAACCCGTAATATTTTCGATTCCAAAAAACTGGTCACCTGTAGCATCATTAGTGCCTGTTATGATGTTCGATATATCAGCGGTTACACCTACAGTTGAGTGTGCATAACTCACGGTATCACTGCCGGTGCCACCGTTAAAAAAGTCCGCTCCAGTTAAACCCTCAAGTACATCATCGCCGTCGCTACCCTCTAATACATTGTTATTTGCATTACCAATAAGTACATCGTTAAAGGTGGAGCCAACGAGAGTATTTATATCGAAATAGGTGTCTCCGGCAGCGTCGCCACTATTAAACACACTAGGGCCCGTGCTAAATGAAGGGGTCAATGTTGCTATAACGCCTTGTCCTACAGCCGTGGTAGCGCTGCCTGCTGCAGCTAAACCCGCATTAGCGTAACTTGCGGTATTATTACCACCACCGCCATAAAGTTGATCTGCACCCGCCATACCCTCTAAAACATCATCGCCACCATTACCATCTAATCTATTGGCGTTACCATCACCATATATAAAATCACTATAACCAGAACCATACACGCGTTCAAAATTGGCTAAGGTATCGCCTGTGGCGGTATTGGTAAAGACAATGCCTAAAGTGGTGTTAATGCTGGCATCCATAAGGGAGACAGTGACGCTGCCATTACTGTAATAATCATATCGCACCAGATCATAGCCCGCGCCGCCATCAAGAATATCAGCACCTAGACCACCTTGTAGTTGATTATCATTGTCATCGCCGATTAACACATCGTTATAGTGTGTTCCATAGGGCAAATTCTCAATATTTACTAACGTATCATTTCCACTCCCACCGGTTACTACGCCGGTATTTAGATTGGCAATAATGCCACCAGGTGCATAGCGATAATCAATATAATCATTGCCCCCACTGCCCCCCGTGATCACATTATCAAAATTATCCGCATAAAAAAGAGCAGAGCCAGTACTGGCCACCGTGATATTTTCAATATTAGTAAAACGAACCAATGCTGAACCGCGTTGCAGTGTGCCATTATTCATATTGAAACTCAAATATGTCGCTATAGCATTATCGACAACCAAGGTATCTGTTCCAGTACCGCCGTCTATATTATCGGTAACAGCGTCATAATTCGTTAGCGTAATGATATCGTCACCGCTGCCGCCATCCAACACAGCAGCACCTTCACCATCATCAGAAAGGTTATCATTCCCTGCGCCACCAAAGAGGCTATCCTCTCCTGTGCCACCGGTTATCGTATCGTTTCCAGCTCCACCGATTAAGAGGTTGTTATTTTCATCACCTTCTAAGCTATCATCAAAAGCAGACCCCGTTAGGTTTTGAATTTGTGAATAACTATCACCTAAAGCATCACCGGTATTAATACTGGCATCGAGTAATGAGGCCGTTACACCTAATCCTCCACTCTGATCCGTGCCATGTGCGTAGCTCGCAGTATTAGTGCCGGCACCCCCCATAAGAGTATCGGCTCCAGCCAGGCCTTCAAATACATCATCACCACCATTACCGATAAGTATATTGTCATCGCTATTACCGATTAACAGGTCATTAAATTCAGAACCCGTTATATTTTCAATACTTTGGAATGTATCGCCAACAGCATCACCTATATTCGTAAAACCGGCGACACCGGTGGTGAGCGAGACTGAAACAGCTGAAACAGAGTGAGCGTAGCTAGCAGTATCAGAGCCTAGCCCCCCCACTAATATATCAGCACCAGACATGCCTTCCAGTTCATCATCACCGCTGCCACCGGTGAGTGTATTGGATAGATCATCACCGATTAATACATCACTAAAATTGCTTCCGGTAAGATTTTCAATACTTGAGAAGGTGTCACCTAAGGCATCATTTGTTAGTGTAACAGCAGGACCGACGGTAAACACGGAGTTGAGCGAGGCGGTCACGCCTAATGAAGAATGTTCATAACTAACAGTATCATCACCCGAACCACCGATGAAAGTGTCCGCTCCAGCGAGACCTTCAAGGAGGTCATCGCCTAAATTCCCATTTAGTACATTGTTATCTGCATTACCAATTAAGGTATCAGCTTGATTACTGCCGATTAAGTTTTCAATACTACTAAAGCTATCTCCAGCAGCCTCATTGGATTGCACTACGCCAGATATACCCGTTGTTAGTGTCGCCGTCACCCCCGTTACAGAATTTATATAGCTAACGGAATCGATACCTGAACGGCCATCATAACTATTCGCTTGAATACCTGTGGCACTAATAATTGTATCATTGCCCGATCCGCCAATTATATTCTCAATGCTATTCAAGGTATCGCCATCAGCCTCACCTTGAGTACCCAGACCGTTAGCAAGATCGACAATAATGGTAGAAAAAGCATATTCATAACTTGCCGTATCATTACCCTCGCCACCCTCTAAAACATCGCCATTACCGCGGCCTATTAAGATGTCATTACCGGCTCCACCCGTTAATATATTGGCCTGTGCATCCCCTACAAGGGTGTCACCAAAGATTGATCCTGTTAGATTTTCGATATTAACGTAAGTATCACCAGCCGCTTCATTAGTGTTGACGAGCGCTAAGCCCGAATCAAGTGAGGCAATGACGCCAGTGACGGCGTTTTCATACGTTGCGGTATCCACACCCTGGCCACCATCGAGAATATCGGCACCAAGCCCACCATCTAAGACATCATTGCCTACACCGGCATTTAAGGTGTCATTACCATCTTCACCGTGTAAAATATCACGTCCCGCACCGCTGTGAACGACATCATCATTAGCGCCAGCAAAAACTTCAACACCAACACCGGAACGCGGTAGCACCATTAACGGCGCGCCGGTAGAGCTTGTGACGGTAAAGTCATCTTGTGAGTTCGCATCTCGCAAAGTAAAATTAAGATTATTGATAACCTCAAATTCAAATACACCCGCAAAACCATGGACAATCAAATCTGCTGCAAAATCAAAAGAAACATTACTGTCATCAACGTTGTAAACAAGATTGATATCTAAACCATTAAGTAACATATCTGCTGTAGGTGTAATATGCCAAGAATTTGAAGTAGCGCTGTCTCGTGTTACTCCAGCGCCTGTTATATCAAAACCAGGAATTGATGCGATAATAGGATTAAAAACTAACGCTATTGATGTGACGTCAGAAAAGTTATTAATCGTAGCATGTAGGGTTTTACTCCATTGGCCTTCACCGGTACTAAACGCAGTATTAAAATTAATAGTATCGGCATCTGATGTACCAAAAATAATTTCTTTAGTGGCTTGTGAACTAGGGCTAGAACGAAGCTCTAGTTGCTCAGATGATGCCGCTGGATCATAAGCGCCTAGGGGTAAATCGCTTCGTCCAGAGGGCGTGACTTTAAACTCAGAAGAAGTAAATAATTGCTGTGATACATTGGGTTGACCAAGTCCGGTCCCATTAAGTAAGTCCTCTATACTTTGTTGCGTTTTTTTACCTACTTTATAGACGGTAGGTGGAGGTGTCATTGGCGGCACTACCGTATCAGCCACATCCCCCTCCCTACCTCCATCTCCAGAGTTTTGCATTGATGAGGATGACGATCCAACTCCTACTTTAACCATAGGCGCAGGGGGTGGTGAGTCAGGTGATGGATTTGATTCTGAGACGGGTTCTTGTGGCGCCTCTTCAGCATCAATATTCTCAGAGACTAGTCTTAAACTTCCCGCTTTGGAAGGGTTCACTATTCCCACTAATTTAAATAGTTCTGATAGCGCTATAGATTGATCCGCAAATATTGCGTCTACCGGCTCTGGCTTAAGCGCATCCAATGCACCGTTAAGAATAACAATATGTTCACCATTAGCAAAAGTCAATAACAGATCAACATCGGCTATATCAACAAGCTTCAATGCACTGATTGTTTCATTTACAACAACGTCGCCATTTTCTTGACGAAGAGCTTTTGTTAAATTACCCGTCATTAGTTCAGCTGCGTTAATGGGGTTCTCTAGCATTAATTGTATTGTTTCACCGTTTGTGGTTTTTAGATTCGCCATAATCCCTACCCCTTACATTTATCTATATTTAACAACTATTGTTAAAAAATACCAGAACCATAAATCGTTATTAGTCTTTGGATTATTTTTTCGTTGTTTCTATCAATATATTCATCAATCGTTGAATCTCTGTTGCATCATTAGTCATGCATATCTTGATTTCTATCATTTGTTCACTGACCAATGTTTTACTCTGCTCCATCACATTTAACATAGCACCAAGTTGTCTTCCAACTCGTTGTAATTCAGTTCGGAAATTAGTTGCAGCTTCAGTATTTTCCGTCAAAGTACGCAACATATCAGCACGCTGATGTTGAAAGTCTTTAGTTTCTGCACTTAAAATGCGATCTTGTGATTTTGCATGTTCTGACATTCTTTCTTCTATACGGCTTAGTATTCTTAATTCTTCTGACTTATAAGATTGCTCTGGCCGGTCGATTTGAGTTGTAGTATTTTCAACTTCATGTTGATTATCTACTGTTTCATTAGCTGGCCTCGTTATTCCATCACCAAGCGCAATTGGGGCAGCATCATAATTATTTAAAGTATAGGTTAATCCTGATTGGCTATACGCAAAACCGTCGTGAGCAAGAGCGAACTCAATATGTTGGGCAATTTCAGAATCCAGAATGGCTATGATTTCATTCATGCACCGTCGTAATGAAACCATCATAAAGCTAAGAACCAGAGAACCCAGTAAACCATACATAGAAGCAGAGAAGGCTATTCCCATTGAATGCATAGGTGCTTCCATTCGATTGACCATCGTCCCAAAAACTTCAATAGGATCTGCGGTCGCCATATCAAGCGAAGCAAAGCTACCAATCAAAATAGCAATGTCATCTAAGGTTGCGAGTAATCCGATGAAGGTACCTAATAATCCTAGTCCAACTAAAAGACCACTTAAAAACTGCGGCAAAGCATTACGACTGCTTAAGCGCGTACGAGCCTTTTGCAGTTCATTTTCAAGTGCAATTTGTTCTTGGTGTGAAATAGCCCGCTTACTAGTGGCAGAAATCATGCGGAGCACATATGCGATATCGGCATCACATTCTAATGCCATTTCTTGAAGTTCTTTAGCCGAAGAATCTTGACGCTGAGCATCAGTAAAAAGGCCTAACTGTTTTATTTCATACATGAGCTTCTTCATACTCATTAGAATGAGTACACCACCCACTAATGTGATGACAAAGATAAGATAATTAATTTGTGGATGAGGATTGCTTACAACTGTTTTAACAATAGCATCACGATAAACAAAAGCTGAAGACAGCAGAAAAATAAACGGCAATGCCGTATATAAGTAGTAAATTTTTAATCGTTTATACATACGAAGGTTCCCATTGTTTTTTCTGAAATTTCATATCAAGTCTCAATAGTTGAGATAATAGGCCATTGCTATCATCAGCGAGGGTCCCGAAAAGCACCATCACGAAAACGCATAATTGGCGATAATAAATAAGACAAAATGGTACGTTTCCCTACCACAATATCTGCAATAGCTATCATGCCGGGTACGGCTTCAATTTGTTGTGTAGTATCATCAATAACGGCCTCCACCATTACGCGATAATAGCGACCCTCATGCTCATCCATTAATGTATCCGCACTGACATCCGTTACCTTCCCATTTAATGTTCCATACGTGGCGTAATCATATGCACCGATACGTACTCGCGTCGTTAATCCTGTACGCAGATTTGCACGATCATTAGGTTTTGCATGTGACTCGATAACAATACCACTGTAACTAGGCGTAATTTCCATCAGTACTTCACCTGGCTTGATAACACCTCCTACTGTTGAAATAGCTAAACGATTAACAATTCCTGCAACTGGGGCTCTAACTTTATTTCGTTCTAATCTGTCAGTGTTTGATACCATTTCGAACTTTGACATTTCCAAATCTGCCCGTACTTGTGTTAATTCAGCAGATGCTTCCGCCTGATAACTTGACCATACCAATGCAATTCGAGACTGTGTTTCTGCAACAGCGGCCTGTAATCTTGGAATAGCGGACGTAGCAGCGGCAATTTGTGAGAGAAGTTGTTGCACACTAGATTCAATATCCAACAACTCGATATCCGATGCGGCATTCTTCTGGCGTAATTCATTAATTATTTTAAATTTTTGCTCGGCAAGTTTTAATTCAGAAGAAACATTAAGCTGTTTGCTTTTCGCCTCATTAATTTCACCTTTATTTTGAGCACTTTGATTGTTTAATACGCGCACTTCTTCAACAACTTTTGCTCGACGTGACTTAAATGCCGCTTCTTCAGAGGCTTTTATATTTGCATCTTCAAAATTTACTGGAAATACCACGTAATCGGCACGTCTCGACTCAGCTAACAGCCTTGCTTCACGACCGACAAAGGCCGCAGATTTAGATCTGTCCTGATCGCGATTTGAGCGTGCACGGATATCTGAGAGCTCCATAAGCACTTGACCCGCGGCAACAACTTGGCCTTCCTGAACCAAAATATCTTGAACGATTCCACCTTCTAAGTGTTGTAGTATTTGAGATTTTCCTGCTGGGATGACACGACCTTGAGTACGAACAATAATGTCGACCTGAGCGGTACTCGCCCAATATAAAAATCCTGCAGAGGAACACAGCACAATAAGCACAAAAACGGTACGGGGTTGGACTTGAAAAAAAACTTTAAAAATTATACTCATCATTACTGTTTAGAAACGAGTACCTTGGTATTATCAGCGGAGGCTAGTCCCTCATGGACCAACATTGTAATCATGTCGTTTGGTACCTTCATTTCTATTAGTTGATTGCGTACTGCAATTGCTCGATAAAATCCTATTCGTTTTGCTTCTGAAAAGCCGGCAGGGACGAAAATTTCAATTTGAGCGGCTCCACCATCAGCAATGGTAGCTAATGCATCACGTAGTTTTACGGATTCTTCCTCACTTAATGTGACGCTTTCTAACTTGAAGTCTACAATGACATCACCAGAACGCATTGTCTCCTCCAAGTTTTTGCTAGGCTTTGGAAGGGGTGTTTTAGCAATAACGATTTTGGCTGTCTGTTGTACATGATCAGCTTGTACAATTTGTTTGCTCAAAGCTTCGATTTGTTTTTTTAATTCACTAACTTCAACATCATTCGCTTTAACTATGTCATCTAATTTTTTTTGAAATACAAGGTCTTTCACTGCTTCTAACGCCGGCACATCACTTACAATTGCTTCTATCTTAGGCAGCGGAACATCATCTTTATGACGATTTATTTCCAACGCGAACATAAAAACTGCCACAATCATGATGGTGAGCATGAAGAGTAGATTAAGTACGAGATTCGTTACTGCATCAACGTAACCTGGCCAAAAGATATCAGAGCCTTCATCTTCTTCAATAGCCATTGTTTAACACCTTAGATACTCTTATCATTATTTTACTAAATTTACGTCTGATTCAGAAAGGGGGGTACCTTGAATTAATCTCACAATTTGAGCAACCGCATTCATTTCTTGGGTATGCAGATTAACAAGGTTCGTGCGAGCCTCGAAGTATCGGCTATAAACATCGAGCATATCTAACAACGATTGTTTACCTGACAACATACGATTTGACATTGATTCAGCAGCAGATGAAATTGAGGCCAGCTCGCTATAACCAGCATCAATACGTTGACGTACCCCTTCTAAAGTAGCGTATTGGGCAGTAACCGCTTGTAATACTCGACGGTTCTGATCGTCTAGTTTGTATCTTATCTCATTAATCCGAGCACTTTTTTCTCGTTCTAACTGCCGATCACCACCACCATTAAAAAGTGACCAATTCATCGCGACCATCATCCGTTGGTCGTTTTGTGAGTCTTCTGCTCCACCAGCATGAGTAGATTTGGTTGTCGATAATTCCAAGTCAAAAGTTGGAAGATATCTCCCCTTAGCACTTTTTTTATCAAGCCTGGCCGCTTGTAATTCTTTACGCAACATAGCAACATCTGGGTTTAATGCAATTGCAAGTGGCATAGCTTGTTGTACATCTGTCGGTACTATTGAAATACCTAAATCTTCTAGATTAGGTAGAAGCATTGTTGAGGGAGCTAAATTTACGAGTCTTACAAATTCAACTCCTGCCGCTGCTTGTTGAGCTTCTTGCTCGATACGTGCAGATCGAGCATTCAGGCTTCGAGCGCGAACACGCTCCTTATCAGAATGAGAGGCCAAGCCAGCAGATGAACGTTTATCAATATATTCAAATAAGTCTTGTAGTTGGTTCTCATAATCTGAGGTCATCATTACTTGAATTCGTGCTGAAACCAATGAAAGATAGGCATTTACAGTGTCTAAATACGCATCCCCCTGACTTGAACGTACACTTTCTTGTCGTGATTTTTCGATAATTTCACGACGTTTCCAATCGTATAAACTAGGTATGTCGAGTAGTGGTTGGGTAAAGGTCACTGACGCATCTGACCTAGAATGATTGTTAACCGATTCAAGTGATCCCGTTGTTGTGTCGATCGCTGAACCTGGTGCGGATCGTTCTCGACCAGTCTTCACATTGAGTAATAATGAGGGTAACAAAAAGGCTTTTGCTTGACCTGTTTGCGCTTTAGCTTGATCAACTCGAGCATAAGCAATATGAATATCCCGACTAAATCCTAGTGACACGGTGATCGCATCAGCTAAACTGATATTACTAACCGATTCCACTGGTTCAAAATTTGGTCCTTGCACGCCCGTAGTGAAATCACCTCGCGCACCCGCTGCAACAAAGACTTCATACGTTCCAACTAAACCAACTAAACTGTGTTCACTTGGCATCCTAAAGCGGAGATTAATATCTTGACTACTTGAAGAAGGTATCTGGCTAGCCGTCTCTGAGGGTATATTTTCTTCCTCATTTTCAGAGAAAATAACTTCCTCGGAAATGCTCGCACTTACAGGGCTATCTTGTCCGACACTTGCGTTTGAAGGTCGCGCGACCCTTTGTGATGGTGGCAGAATAGCATTAATCGCGTCTACTGCCGCGGCACTAGCATTGCTGGCTGCAGTAGCAGCCGCAGCCGCAGCCGCAGCCGCTACTGCAGCCGCATTGGCCGCATTGGCCGCAGCAGAGAGAGTCGTGCTTGGTTTCGGTGTTATATTCTGTTCTATTGTGGATCCGTCAGCAAAAGCCTCGAGATTTAAAAAACATAACCCAACAATTAAAGCGAAATGTTTTCTTATTATGCTAGTTCTCATCTAAATTTATGATTGATTTTTTTATTACATTTTAGTGCTAAAGTTGGACGAGAAATTAATGTAATTATAGTTTGATGCTGTCATGGCGATTCTCTTAGGTTAGGTCTTACTTACTAATTAATGGTTTATATGAATTTAATGTTGAAAGTGAAATCAATCGCCGCACTACATGGAACGATGCGATAGCGAGTGAGTAGTGCAAGCCGTCCGTAGGGGCTGGTAATAACAGCAGCTTTCGTAACGTAGTGAAGAATAGTGCAGTTATTACATACTCGCCCCGTCAGTCGCTTGAGAGCCGATGCGTTAGCGAGGTGACGAGGACGTCGGAGGCAAATGGTCGTCACCGCACGGAGTCGAATTAAGCCATGGATGGATTAATTCTTTCACGAGTACGGTGACACGCTGG
>Ga0335398_10008467_pt1 | contig 12173 bp, 10 predicted proteins | sample BON03_FD_205742 | JGI IMG/M metagenome (GOLD analysis project Ga0335398, IMG submission 205742) | Freshwater microbial communities from Lake Bonney liftoff mats and glacier meltwater in Antarctica - BON-03 (spades assembly) (version 2) | ecosystem: Environmental > Aquatic > Freshwater > Ice >...
CAGCGGATGCGAATGAAACGCTGCACTATTGCCTATCGAAAATCCAACCCTCCCCCGGCCTCTTCTCGCTTTTGCGATTCGCCTATGGAGACTTGGGAGGGAGGGGAGTTTGAGGTGGGTGCGCTGAGTTTGTTCGCGCATTGCTTCACACTGCGGTCGTCAGTTCCCAGCCTTTGCGGTATTCGTCGTGGACTAGGTCGTTGAGTTTTTCTTCGTTGGTCACGCGCATGTTTTTTGCGTCCCACTTGATGGGCTGACCGGCGCGGATGGCGAGGTTGCCCATGAGGACGCCTTCGGTCATTGGGCCGGCGTAGTCGAAATTGGACATGGCCAGTTCGGGTTTGCTCGCCTTGATGGCGTTGATCCATTCCATGTGATGCATCAGTTCCATGTGGCTGTCGTTTTTGCTGGTGTTGCCTTGGTGGCGGGGGAGGGTGATGGGGATGGCGGAGAAGTCTTCCATTTTTGCGCCGCTGAGGAATTGGCCTGCGCCCCAGTAGTGGGGGACGTAGAGGGTGTCTTTGTCGCCGACCATGAGGGTGCCGTTGCGGGGGAGGTCTTTGAGTTTGGCGAGGGCGGGGTCAGGTTTTTTGCCTGCTTCGTACCAGGTGAGTTTGCAGGCGACCTGTTTGCCCCGGGCGGGGAAATCGATGGAAGCGATGGCCCACTCCGGGCCACAGATTTTGAAGTTGTCGGATGACTGAGCGGAGGCGGCGACGGGATCGCGCAGGTTCAGCGACCAGAAGGCGAGGTCCATGTTGTGGCAACCCATGTCGCCTAGTGCGCCGGTGCCGAAGTCCCAGAAACCGCGCCATTTGAAGGGGAGATAGGCGGCGTTGTACGGACGATCCGAGCGCGGGCCAAGCCAGAGATCGAAGTTGACGTGGCTGGGGGCTTTCGCATCTTTGCCTGCGGTGAATGCATCCATGGCGCGCTGACCTTGGGGCCAGATGAGGCCGGCGCGGTCGGTCCAGATGTGAACCTGCGTGACGTTGCCTAGGACGCCGGCTTGGATGAGTTCGACGAGTCTGCGGGTGTCGTTATTGGCGTGGCCCTGGTTGCCCATTTGCGTGCAGACTTTCATGTCGCGCGCGGTCTTGGTGAGCAGGCGAGCTTCGGGAATGGAATGGGTCAGAGGCTTTTGGCAATAGACGTGCTTGCCGCGTTTCATGGCGTGCATGGCGGCGGCGGCGTGGAGATGATCGGGGGTGGAGATGGTGACGCCGTCGATGGATTTTTCTTTGTCGAGCATGTCGCGAAAGTCGATGTACTTGGCTGCTTTGTCGAAACGCTTGAACATGCCGGCGGCGTTGTTCTGATCGACATCGCACAAGGCGATGATGTTTTCGCTGCTGCACATGGGGATATCGACGGCCCCTTTGCCACCCGCGCCGATGCCGGCGATGTTGAGCTTTTCATTGGCGCCGAGGACATTGCGCGTCACGGTGGGAAGCAGCGCGGCTGCTGCGGCGGAGGTTGCGAGAAATCGGCGACGTGAGATGGAACGATTGAAGATCATGTGGGGCCCTTTCGGTGGAACAGGAGAAACGATTCTAACGCGAAAGGCGGAGAAACAGAACGCGCACTGCGGAGGGTGCGGGGGAAGAGCCTTGTTATAGAAGCGAGAATGGCTGCGTATCGCGGACAGTAAACGAATGCAGTGCCCTCCCCTAGCCCCTCCCCGGGGGAGGGGGATTGGACTAATGAAAAACGACCCCGCAATGCGGAGTCGTTCGTGAAGATCGTGAGGAGTGCTAAAGCGATGCTTACGCAGCGTCTTTGGCGGCGGCCTTGTAAACGAACTTTCGCTGCAAAGGCTTGACGAGCAGGCCTGAGCGGATGGCCTTGGTCGAAATCTTGACGCGCTTGAGCGAGCCATCGACGACGGCGGTGACGGTCTGGATATTGGGCATGAAGGTGCGCTTGGTCTTGCCGGTGACCTTGGTACCGACGCCGCCGAGGTATTTTGCTTTACCGCGCTTGGTGTAGGTGCGACCGGAGGAAGTACGACGACCAGTGAATTCACAAACTCGTGGCATAAGTCACCTCTGCGTTAACGGATTCCATTTCGAGCCGAGCATTATAGCAAGGCTGAGGTAGGACGCAAATCCGCTTCAAGTGCAGCAACCGGGAGCAACGCTCCTGCCCAGCCACTTCACCCGCCATCGCCAAACGCCATCGCCAAACCTACGGAGCGCTTATTGAATGTGAGCGAGCCTGTTGAAGCTCAGCAGCCAGTTGCTATGATAACCCTCGCAACGTCTTGGGCGTGTAGCTCAGCTGGCTAGAGCGCACGGATCACACCCGTGAGGTCGTGGGTTCGAGTCCCACCTCGCCCATTAGGTTTTTGTCGGGTTGTCGCAAACTCTGGAAATGCCCTGCAATTCGCGGGGTTTTTTCTTTTTGGATTTTCATCTTGCGACTCATTGCGACGCTATGCTTGCATTGGCTGTGCCGGATTCTGTGCCGCGCTGGTCGCACGGTCGAATTGTGAATCTGTCACTGACTGTTCGATAGTGCGATATCCCAAGAATGGCGGACTCCGAGTCGGTTGATTTTACGCCACTTCATTTAGTTTGGAAGCCGTGGTGATGGCGGGGCAATGGTGCAACTGATGGATAAGAAGTGAAGATGCGATTGAGCGTTCAAATGTTGTTGATGTTCCCGCTTGTGCTGCTGCTGGCGACGCTGTCTTATGGAGCTGCGGTACCTGCGGATGGAATCGCCACAGGTACGAGCGGATACAAGTCGCATGTTGAGCCGTTCTTCAGCACGTACTGCATCAAGTGTCACGGGCCTGACAAGAGCAAGGGCAAGATCACTTTGCATACGCTCGATGGCGATTTGTCCACCGGCAAGGAACTGGAACGCTGGGAATTGATTCTGGAAATGGTCGAGAGCGGTGAGATGCCGCCCGAGGATGAGAAACAGCCAGGGCAGGCTGACCGCAAAGCGGTGGCGAAGTGGATCGATTCAGGCCTGCGCGACTATCTGAAGAAATCCAGCGAGTCGGCCCCGGCTGCAACCGCCCGTCGTCTGACGAACTTTGAATATCAGAACACGATGCGCGATCTACTCGGATTCGAGTTGAAGCTGATCGACAACCTGCCCGAAGACCCGGTCAAGCCTTACCACTTCAACAACACGGCCCAGTTCATGCTCATGGGCATGGAACAGATGGACCGCTACAAGGAAAGCGCCCGTCGGGTGATGGCCAGTGCGATTGTCGATCCAGGCAAACCGGAGATTCATCGCACCGTGCGAACGTGGGAGGCCAATGATGCTGCGACGGGTATGGGCGGTGACGAAATCGGTATCTACGGCAATCGCCGCAACACACCGGCTTCGGGTATGGGCATCAAGAGTTGGCCCAGTACCGGCGAGTATCGCATCCGCATCAAGGCGTCAGCCATCCTTCCCAAAGGCATTGAGCAGATGCCGCTGCGTTTGCTGATGGGTTATAACATCGGCGAAAACCTGGCCATGCTTCAGGTCGAGCCGGTCGGCACGGTTGAACTGCGAAACAACGTCGATAGCCCAAAGGTGTATGAGTTTCGTGGACGCATCGAGAACCATCCCGCCAAGCCTGGCGTGGTCACAGCCAAGGGCGTGGGCCCTGCCACGATGAACATAACGCCGCAGAATCTATATGACGATGGCCGGCTCAATGATTCGCTGGACGCGCTCGCGATGCCTAGGGCTGTGATTGAGTCCATCGAGTTTGAAGCGCCAGTGGCTGACGTCTGGCCGCCAGTGCATCACACGCGGATTCTGTTTGACTCGCCGCTGCGGGCAAGTGATCCGACGGCTTATGTTCGCGAGGTGCTTGAGCGGTTTATGTCCCGTGCCTTTCGCCGTCCTGTCACCAAGGACGAGCTAAATCGCTTCGTGAAGATTCACGGAATCATCGCTGCTGAGGTTGACAGCTTTGAACAGGCGATGCGGGAAACGCTAGCGATCGTGCTGGTCTCGCCTCAGTTCCTGTACCACACGATTGCGGAAGACTCCGCCGCCATGCGACAGTATGAACTGGCATCCCGACTGTCGTACTTTTTGTGGGGCAGCATGCCCGATGAAGAACTGATGAATCTTGCCGCAAAGGGGCAGCTCGAAAATCCTGCAGCGATCGAAAAACAAGTCCGGCGTCTTCTGGCTGACCAGCGATCTCATGACTTCGTTGACAACTTCACGACGCAGTGGCTGAGCATCGACAAGATGAAGACAGTCAAGATCAATACGTCGCTGTTCCCTCGCTTTCTTTATCTGGTCTCAGGTGGTGAGCGGGCAGGGACAGAAATGCCCTATCGCCCGACCATTCGCGATTTCATGCACGATGAAACCATCGGCTTCATCGCGGAACTGATCAAACGAAATGCGAGCGTGCTCAATATCGTGGATTCTGATTTTGCGTACCTCAATCAACCTCTTGCGGCGCACTACGGCATCGAGGGTGTGCAAGGCAACAAACTGCGCCCGGTTCCGATTAAGCCTGAACATCATCTGGGCGGCTTGCTCACGCAAGGTTCGATGCTCATCGGTAACTCGACCGGCTCGGCGCCGCATCCGATCTATCGCGCGGTCTGGCTGCGCGAAGCGATCCTAGGCGATGAAGTGAAGCCGCCGCCCGCCGATGTGCCCGCACTTTCCGATACGGCAGGCGACTCCGCCGCGAACGCGGTCACCATCAAGGACTTGCTGGCACTGCATCGCAAGAAGGAGAGCTGCAACGAGTGCCACGTTCGGCTCGATCCTTGGGGCATACCATTTGAGCATTACAACGCCACCGGTCGCTTTCAGCCGATGGTCCCCAAAGAGGGCACGCGGGTTCGTGGGTTTAACCGTGAACTCGATAAAGATCTGGACGGATACCTGGCCTACCTGGGTAGCATCAATACCGTGAAAATCATGGCTGATGCCCGCGTACCTCACGGCCCGACGGTCGATGGAATGCAGGACCTCAAAGCCTATCTGCTCAAGGACCGCAAAGACGAAATCGCCCAGGCTCTGCTTCGCAAACTTCTGACCTACAGCATCGGGCGAGAACTGACCTTCCGTGATCGTTTCGCGGTGGAGCAGCTTTTTCAGGAAGCAAAGACAAACGGCTTCAAATTCCAAGACATGATCGTTGCGATCTGTCAAAGCGAAACCTTCAGAGGCATTCAACGCAAGGACAACTGACCATGGCCCCCAAATCCTGGCATATGAATCGACGCGAGCTTCTTCGCGGTGGCGGTATGGCGCTGGCGCTTCCATTTCTCAACGGCATGAATCTGGCCAAGGCTGCCGTGGGCAAGGAACTGCCCAAGCGTATGGTCGTCAGCTACATCGCTTACGGTGTTTACGAGCCCAGTGGCGACAACGGTGTACATCACGATTGGAACTGGTGGCCTTGCAAGGACGCCGGACCGTTGACTTTCAATAAGTCTGCTGCTCCCTTCGAACCGCTCAAGGAATATGTCAGCTATCTGCGTGGGCTCGACCACGCCGGCGGATATGCACTGGGCGGCCACAGCTCCGGTGATGTCTTCGCCACGGGCGCGAACATGGTCGCTCAAGAAAAAACCAATAACATTTCTATTGACCAGCTCGCGGCGAAGATGAACGGACACAAGACCCGATTCCCTTCACTGGTTTTAGGCACCGAGGGTGGCACCGGTTCTTACGGGCAATGCAAAACGCTCTCTCATTATGGACCAGGACGACCGATCCCTTCAATGCATCGGCCACAAGAGATTTTCAATCGGATGTTCAATCCATATGCCGGCGACAGCGTCGAACAGATTCGCGGGCAGCTCAAGCGCGAGGCCAGCGTTCTGGACCTGATGATGGAACAGTCGGCGAGCCTCAACAATCAATTGGGCAAAGCAGATCAGCGAAAGATGGATGAATATCTGGAGTCGATCCGCGCACTTGAGCAGCGCGTGGAACGGACCAGTCAGTGGACGCATGAGCCGCTGCCGAAGGTCGATACCAAGGGGCTGAACCTTGAAGTGTCTCACAAGGATCCGCAGGAATACATTCGCTGCATGTACGACCTGATATTTCTGGCTTTCCAGACTGACTCGACACGCTTCGCTTCGCTCATGCTCGAGAGTGAGGCTTCGCAGACCAGTGAAATGTGGAACTACGCAACCTATGCCCTGGGCTACAAAGGTGCCACGCACGACATCGCCCACAAGCGGCCTCCCGAGTCTGGGCTTTGGGACAACTGGCGCGCCAAGCAGCACGCTTACTTCCTCCAGCGGCTGCGCGATACACCCGAGGGCGATGGCAACATGCTCGATCGCACGGTCGTCCTCTGGGGCTCAGCTCACCCGCATGCCTCGCACAACACGCAGAACTATCCGATCCACCTGGCCGGTGGCAACGCTTTGGGCTTCAAGCATGGCAAGCTGCACGGGTTCGAAGGCGACAAGAAAGTACCGCTGGCGAATCTGTTTGTATCAATGCTCAACGCCGTTGATGTGCCGACGGAGCGGTTCGCTGACAGCACGGGTGAAATGACTCAGGTCAGAGGTTGAATCATGAGTCGAATCGCGCCGATTATTCTTGGGCTGTTGCTGCTAACGACGAATGCGTTTGCCGCCGATGCTTTGCCGCGCGTGCTGATCCTGGGCGACACGATCTACAACGGCGTGTCCCGTTCAGTCGCCACCGAACTGAAAGGCAAAGCACAAGTGGTGTGGGTTCGTGCGGGTGATACATCGGACACTTTGGCGAATCTTGACAAGCTGCTGGGCGACGCCAAGTGGGATGTCATTCACTTCAACTTGGGCCTCGCGGATCTGCATTACAAAGACCCAGCGACCAAGACCATCCGGGCAATGAGCAAGTACGCTGGCGGTGTGCGCGTGACCACCAAAGAGCAATACGAGAAGAACCTGCGTGAACTGGTGAAGCGACTCCAAGCGACACAAGCCAGGCTGATCTGGGCCAGCACGACGCCGATCACCAGCTCGCAGTTCGACAACATTTACGACCCGGGCTCAGAAGTGGAGTTCAACAGTATTGCGGCGCGCATCATGGCTGAGCACAAAGTTCCATTGAATGACATTCACGCATTTGTCCTTGAAAGCCGCGGGGACAAAAAGGCCCCGAATCCGCTTGATTTCAAGGGCATCGAGCTGCATCGGCCGATCATCAGCGTGATCCAGAATGAGCTTGCCAAGGCCGCGACTGCTAATCGCTAAGTCGTGCGAGTTCCTCGTAGCGCGTAGGTGCAGCGCCCTTGTCAAAAACTTGATCCAGACTTCATTTCGTGCGCAGCCCCGCAGCGAAGGCTGCCAGTTCATTCATCGAGCTGGCCCAGTGAACTGAGCGCGCATCGGGAGGAACAAGCTTCGCCGCAAAGCGTCCGCCGACGATCAGCTTGAAGCCTTCGGTTTCGCAGGCCTTGACCAGTTGCTCCATATCCTTGCCTCGCTTGCGATCGGTGGAGTCGACACTGACGGAAACCCATATCAACTTCGCGGCAGTAGCTTCCGCCGCCAGCAGCAGCGATTCGACCGGCGTCTGTGCGCCCAGATTGGTGACGTGCCATCCATCGGCGACAAGCGTTGTTGCGGCCATAAGAGAAGCGATGGTGTAGATGTCGCCTGACAATGCTCCGCCGACGGCTGCGGGTGCGTCTGAAGAGATCGAAGGAAATAGCGATTGCAATTGATTGATCGCTTCCACGCACAGTGAGGTGGCCCGGTGCTCGATGAAGATGCCCTTGGGGTCATGCTTCCAGAGTTCGCCAATCTGATGAAGCGCTGGCGTGATCAGGCCATCCATGATGTGGCCTGCTGATTGGCCATTGAGATAAGCGGAGACGATCAGGCCTTTGGCTTTGGGGCCGTTGCCTTCGATCAGGGCAGCGGAAAGTTCATCAGCAGGAGCCGTGCGGGAACTCGTGGAAGTGCTCGCTGAGGCAATCTCGGGCAGGCCAATGGCACCGGGATCGATGACCTCGAGCCCTGTCATACGGATGAATCGCACCGCCTCATCAATCGCAATACGGCGATGGCCACCTGCAGTACGCACCGCTTGCAGTGCGCCTTCATCGGCCCAGCGTTTGAGCGACGATTCGCTAGCGCCCACGGCCAGGCTCAATTCTTTCGGGGAGACGTATCGCTTTAGCAAGTGCCAAACTCCATGCATGAATGAACGTATTGAATGATTCGTTCCATATTACATCGTTCGTCACAATGGGCAACGCAAAAGGGACGCAATTTCAATTTTTCCTTCATTTTTAGGGTCATGCCACGAGTTCTCTCGAAATGCGACGATTTTTATTTGACTCAACGCTTCTAGCCTGATATATTGATTTGAACGATTTGAACGTTTCAAGCGACAGGCAAGTTGTTGGACTCGTCCGGTCGGCCGACGACGAGAGCACGAGATTGCTGGCCAGCGAACTCAATTGCTTCCCACGACGTGACTGCCGCGAAGACCTCAGCCGTTCACCCCGCCGCCGTGTGCATTGTGTACACGCATCGAAAACTGAGTTCACCCCAAACAGTCACGCAAAAGGACACTCCCATGCAAGTTGCTTCAACCCCACGTACCCGCACCGCCCGTAGCTTCCTTCTGAGCGTTGCCACTCTCTGCCTTGTGGCCATCGGCTGCGCCAGCGCAGTTGCCGACAAGCCCGCAGTGAAGAAGGACATTGTTGACACCGCCGTGGCCGCCGGTTCGTTCAAGACACTGGTCGCTGCCGTTCAAGCGGCTGACCTGGTCGCCACTCTCAAGTCCGAAGGCCCCTTCACCGTCTTCGCACCCACCGATGCAGCGTTTGCCAAGCTGCCCGATGGAACTGTCGCCGGTTTGCTCAAGCCTGAGAACAAGACCAAGCTCGCTTCCGTGCTGACCTATCACGTCGTCGCAGGCAAGCTCATGTCAGGTGATGTGGTCAAAGCCAAGACACTCAAAACCGTCCAAGGCCAGTCGCTGACGGTCGAAGTGAAAGATGGCAAGGTCTACATCGACGGCGCTCAGATCACCACCGTTGACATCGCCACCAGCAACGGCGTCATCCATGTGATCGATTCCGTTGTGCTCCCCAAGTGAATCAAGCCTGGCTGATGCCAGATAAGTGTGTAAGACATGAAACTCCTGCTGGCTCTCTCTTGATGGAGAGAGCCAGCCTTTCGCAAAAACCAGCAGAGGACTCAGCCCCAATTCATCATGAAACATCTGCAACGAACTGCGACCGTCAGGTAGCGAAGAAATTGGATATGCCCATTGCTTGTGCCCGTTGGCGCGTCGAATTGAAAAGCCTCAACCCCCACCTCCCATGCTCACCACCTTGCTCCTCATCCAGATACTCGCCACCGGCTTCATGACCGGCCTTATCTGGTTTGTGCAGGTCGTTCACTACCCGCTTTTCTCACGCGTTGGCACCCGTGAGTTTGTTGCCTACGAAGATGCGCATGTTCGTCGCACCACGCTCATCGTCGCGCCTGCCATGCTCATCGAAGCTGCCGTCGCCTTGGCGCTTTTGGTCTTCGCTCCTGATCGTGCGATGCAACTGCTCGCATGGATCGGCTTCGCGCTGCTGGTACTGATCTGGATCAGCACGATCGCTTTGCAGGTGCCGCGCCATCGGGAGCTTGCCACCGGTTTCGTGCCAGCATCAGCAAACCGGCTGAGCAATTCGAATTGGATACGAACGGCGGCATGGTCCATCAGGTTGCTTGTCGCAACCGCGATGCTCGCCGCCGCGCTGCCACCGATCGCGTGACATCCGCAAATGAAATGTGAAATGAATCAGACCGCTTGAGAGTCGCCGCAACTTCGATTGACCTTCCAGAAAAGAGGCAATGAATCATGACAACGAAAACCCAAACCACCACTGACGATGCTCGCTCCAGCAAGAGCACGCGATCGCCGCGAAAACTCAACAAGCTTCAGCGGCTGCGCATCGCCTCGCTGCTTTCGCAGCCTGCGATGCATCCGATGGATCATCCGCTGTTTCACGAGGCTGATGCCATGCAGCAGATTTTCGAGCAGGCACCGCAGCTTCCCAAGCCCAACTGCGACTGGTATCACCCGAGTCTGGAAGTGGATTTCGATGGAGCGCAAAATCCTGCGACCGTCAACACGCTGCTCACCTGCGCGCAGGAGCGCACGATTTTTTTGCAGTTCAACTACGCTCGCTTCCGTGCGCTGGCGCTGCATCAGAAGCTGAGCCGATCGCCTGAGAGTGATGCCTTTGGCACTGACCTGCTCCACTGGAACGATCAGGCCATGCAACTTCGTGACAAGATCATCGAGTTCAACTTGGCGCTGGTGCTGGCGATGGCGAAACATGTGAGCGCAGCAAAGCTGGATTTTTCAGAACTGCTCAGTGAAGGAAACATGGCACTGCTTCGCGCGGTGGACAAGTTTGATGTGGGTCGCAACTTCAAGTTTTCGACCTATGCCTGCCGCGCCATTCTCAAGGGCTACAGCCGAATGAGCGTCAAACGTGCTCGCACGCGCAGCCTGTTTCCCGCATCATTTGATCCTGCACTTGAGACACCCACGGACGATCCAACCGTGCATCAGCGGGAAATATCCGAGTACACCAGCGAACTTCGCCGGGCCCTGAACTCGAACGACATTCCGCTGACACCACTCGAACGACAGGTCATCGAGTATCGGTTCCCGATGGAAGATGATCGATCGAACAATCCGCCCACACTGGCGGAGGTAGGCAAGCTGGTGGGATATTCCAAGGAGCGCATTCGTCAGATTCAGAAGCTGGCGCTCGACAAGCTGCGTGACCATATGGATGCTGCATTCGGTCAGCGGCCTTTTGATGTGGCAGGCGGCGGGTCGCTATGATCTTTCGTTTCGCCCGCATTATTCGCATCGTCAGTTGCTCTCAATCGCTGCGCCCAGGGAGGCTCTCATGTATCGCCATCAATTCAACATTCTCTTGCTTGCGGTGCTGCTGCTGAGTGCTTCTCATGCGCTGGCGCAAGACTGGCCCCAGTGGCGTGGGCCCAGTCGTGATGGCAAAGTGCAAGGCACACCCTGGCCCGCGCGGATTGGCGAAGAGCAACTCAAGAAAATCTGGCGCAACGATAACCTCGCCGAAAGCTATGCATCGCCTATCGTCTCTGGTGATCTTGTCTTCACCGTCGAGACCCGCGACAAGAAACGCGAGATTGTCCGCGCGCTCGATCGCAAGACCGGTAAGCAAGTGTGGGAGCAGGCATGGGACGGAGCGATGAGCGTTCCGTTTTTCGCCAATTCCAACGGCAGTTGGGTTCGCGCAACACCTGCACTCGATGGTGATCGTCTCTATGTAGCTGGCATGCGCGACCTGCTGCAATGTCTTGATGCCAAGACGGGCAAGATTCTCTGGACTGTCGATTTCGTCGAGCGTTTCAAAACATCGGCGCCCGCCTTCGGTTTCGTTTCGTCTCCTTTGGTGGTTGATGATGCCGTCTATGTTCAGGCGGGCGGTGCATTCGTCAAGCTCAACAAAATGACCGGCGAGACGATCTGGAAAACACTCGCCGATGGCGGCGGTATGTCAGGCAGTGCGTTCTCATCGCCGATCATGGCCACGCTTCACGGCAAGGCGCAACTGCTCGTTCAGACACGCACGGAACTGGCCGGCGTCAGCGCCGACGATGGCAGCGTTCTTTGGCGGCAGAAAATCGAGTCGTTCCGCGGCATGAACATCCTCACCCCCGTCGTCTTCGACAACACCATCTTCACCAGCTCCTACGGCGGCAAGTCGCTCCTCCTGAAAGTCGATCACTCGCAGGACACCTACTCCATCACGCAAGGCTGGGACAATCGCACGCAAGGCTACATGTGCTCACCCGTCATCATCAACGAACACGCTTACTTCCTGGGAAAGAACAAACGCTTCACCTGCATCTCACTGGCCACGGGTGAAACGAAATGGACCACCGATGATTCGTACAGTGAATACTGGTCGCTGGTGGCGCAAGGCGATCGCATTCTGGCGCTGGATCAGCGAGGCATTCTCTACTTCATTCACGCCACGCCAGAGCGATTTGATTTGATCGATGAAAGACGCATTAGCGAACAGGACACATGGGCCCACCTGGTTGTGGTCGGCGATGAACTTTTCATTCGCGAGCGCAAGGCACTTTCGGCATTCAAGTGGAACTGAAAGTGCAAAGTGCAAGTCGTCGCGCACCGGCTGGTGTCCGTCGATGATAGTGCAA
>Ga0335398_10008469_pt1 | contig 12172 bp, 12 predicted proteins | sample BON03_FD_205742 | JGI IMG/M metagenome (GOLD analysis project Ga0335398, IMG submission 205742) | Freshwater microbial communities from Lake Bonney liftoff mats and glacier meltwater in Antarctica - BON-03 (spades assembly) (version 2) | ecosystem: Environmental > Aquatic > Freshwater > Ice >...
TGTATTTGTATGTAAATGTATATAAATAAATGTAGGCATTTCCTTTGCAAGTCCCGAAGTCATGCACAGACCTAAATCCGACTCTCCTCTACATTTCGAGACCAGGAACATATAGCAAATTCGTACGGAAAAATGAAATGCTAGCGCTCGGCGTTTGCCTCCCGCAGCAATGCCCAGCTCTGGCCGCAGGTTTGCCACGTCAAGATCACGTTTGAATTACTACTAACAATTTGTTTCGCTACCACAACAACGAATTCGATGAAATGTGTTGTAAAGTGGATTCCACTGAATTCGCACGCTCGATTCAAACAAAACCCAATCCTGCCTTAATAAACCTCTCAAATTTACAAAAACAAAGAAGTCAGTGGCGTCAACATCCTCTACCCCAGGTCACGAACATCAAAGGACACCCACCCTCTGGACCAAGGGCGCTACCTTCACCATACTCCGACAAAACGTCCAACCCAGCCTACCACCCACACCACACCGCTGTACCCACAACACTTCACTTTTTTTGTGCACTGATCTTCTGTACTATAATCGGGGTGACGAGACTGACGCGAAGCACGGGTACAAGGGACCAAACATGAGTTCGTGGAGACCAATATGATTTTTAATAAACACTCTCAAATTAAAAAAAACAAAAAGAATCAATGAGTACATATTGGCCCACACTCGGCTTCCACACTGGGAGGGAGTTGGACGGGCACCCCCTGGGGGGAGTGTGTGTCGGGTTTTGGTTTAGTTCCCGGTTACATTACCCGTTCGATAAGGATCCGGGCCAACATTAATTCGGTGCCTCAAAAATAAAAAGTGTGAATACGAAGAACGAGTTGGACATATTCTGAGGGAGTTGGAAGGGAACCACCTGGGGAGGTGTGGGTCGGGGTTTGGTTCAGTTCCCGGTTATACTACCCTTTTGGTAAGGGTCCGGGCCAACATTAATTCGGTGCCTTAAAAATACAAAGTGTGAGAACGAAAGTGGGCATGTCTCCACGCCCTACCCAACATCCACTGTATCCTCTTCCCCAGGTCATGAACATCAGAGGGCACCCACCCTCTAGACCAGGGTCTCTACCTTCACCATACTCCGTCAAAACGTCAAACCCAGCCTCCCACCCACGCCACACCGTTGTACCCACACAACACTTCACTTTTTTTGTGTACTGGTTTGCCAAAAGAAATGAGGTGGATACATACTCTTGTTGTACTCGTGCATGTGTGCGTGCATGCACGTGGATGGGTGTGGGTGCGATCCTGTGTGTGGGTACGTGGGTGCATGCGTGCGCGTGCACACATGCGTCGAGGGCTGAGCGACTTGGGTCCCTCAATAATATGATGTTCCACGTGACTCTCCTTCCCCCAATTCTCCTCAAAGTTGGGCCGAAACATCCATATTATTTGGACCAATCAGCAAATCCGAGTTAGAACTACAACCTAGGCGCTTTACAGATAATAGTCTTAGTTTTCCTTTTTATGATAACAGCCTTGGTTGTACCCAGTAACCTCCTCAAACACCCCATTTCACACACGCTGTTCAGCTCCCCCGTGCTAAGGAGAGTTCGTCTATGGGGCGTGCACAGGCACTGGATGGCGTCTGGTTGGTTGCACCCTTAGTTTCACTTTTTCAACGGTCTATAGTTTGCGTTGTTTAGTTGTATGTTTGACGTTTCAACGGACGGGATGTTTGTGAAATTGTAAACATGATGACAGTAGTCACCCAGACGGTGTCCACGCTCAACACCTAGGTACGCCACCGTACCCATCTTGTTCAAACAGTCTAGGTTGCATTGTTTCATGTATGCTTGACGTGCCATTTGTGACATATACAAGTTTGATGATGGCACCCACCTGTAGGGTCCAAACACCACCCAGGTACGCCACCATAGCCATCTTGATCTGTCGACATGTCGTGTCTATTTTGCTAAACATATGATGATGATGCGTCAGTACTTCCCCCGACTCTGGTACGATCCCTTCCCATTGCACGCGCGTGCTTTAGGTCTCTGTCCTTTTTTAATGCGCTGGTCTGTGATCTGCTACCAAGACGGTTGTTTCATGGTTCGCCAAAGGTGCATTGCCAGAAGAGTATCTCAATCACAATCTTGACGAGCACTGTGTGAAGTACACTAGGCTTACTTAGTGCCTTTCCCATCCGGGCGCGCGGCGGCTACACACCGTGGGTGTGTGTCGGGTGGGGGTCTGGGAGGACAGCTAGGGTTGGTTAAGGGCTGGTTAGGGGTGGTTAAGGGTCAGTTCGGTTTGGTTGGGGTCTTTTAGACCCCAACTGACCCTAACCATCCCTTAACAAAACCTAAACATCCAAAAGGAACCCTAACCAAGTCTTCCCGTGGGTGTGTGTCGGGTGGGGGTCTGGGAGGACAGTTGGGTCTGGTTAAGGGCTGGTTAGGTCTGGTTAAGGTCTGGTTAGGGCTGGTTAAGGGTCAGTTCGGTTTGGTTGGGGTCTTTTAGACCCTGACTAACCCTAACCAACCCTTAACCACACCTAACCACCCAAAAGGAACCCTAACCAAGTCTTTCTGTCGGGTGGGGGTCTGGAAGGACAGTTGGGGCTGGTTAAGGGCTGGTTAGGGGTGTGTCTTTATCCCTGAGCTGCCGCGCGCCACAGGGTCACGACCAAACCCTCGGAGAATTCCCCATTTTTTTTTCCGACTTGTGGCCGCCGCAAAAAAATGAAAAAAAGTGGGGGAATAAAAATGAAAATTCTCCCAAAATTTGGTCGTGACCATGTGGCGCGCGGCAGCCCGGGGGGGGCACCAATGATCCCTGGGCGCTACGTTCATTGGTAGTTAGGGAGATTGATTGTGGCAAGTGGTTGGCCCGAGGATACATGCTAGCCCACCACAAATATTGTGAACTGTTTTACCCACCAGCAGGGGACTCGCAGGGTCGGCCCTAAATTTAGGTCAGCCCCGGTCCTCCGGTCCAGGACAGTTTCTTGGGTCCTATCAGGCTAACTGGGTGCTTGCCATCTGCTTAGTGCAGTGAAGAGGTTGGGTTTTAACACCCCAAGAAAGAAAGAAAGAAAGATCTCGCCTTCACAAGTCCTGCCGCCTGTTGCCTGCATGACATGCATGCGTGGCGAGATGTAACACGGGTATCGCACGGTGGGTGTGCGACCAGTGTTCTCTGTGTTTGTGTGTTGACGCGCGCGCGCAAGCCCCCTCGCCCACCGCCTGCGTTTGTTTCCGAATATATTTACACGCACACACACACGCACAAACTGATGTTGCAAATATTCTTGTTTCTGCCCTTGTTGCTGAGTTTACCTTACCATAAACGCTAACATCACGCACAAACATATATGTATAAATATATATGTATTTATGACCATGAGTGTCTGCCTGTGTTTGAGCGGCGTGCCATGTGTGCGTGTGTGTGTGCGTGTATATGTGTGTTGGCGTGTGCGCACATCTGTGTTTGTGTGTGCGTATGCATGTCAAATCTGCACGCTGTTATTGTGTGATTGTGTGTGTGTGTTCATGAATACATGTATAAATGCACATGTCAATACATATGAAATTGTGTCTAGATACGTCAATATATATGATATTTAAAGTATATACCTCCCTTCCTTTCTGTCGGAGTCCTTCTTGCGCATATCCTGTGTGATGTGAATCTGGTGAGGGAAGAAGAGTTAGCCTGAGGGTACTGCGTGCACGCGTATTCTATATTATGTACAGGGCTTCTAGCTAGAAGCACCTGTACTCGGGTACTCAATATCAGATCTTGGCTGCCAGGATTTCTGCAAGCCTGTAATTTCCTGATGTGACGCGTGCCAGTATCGAGATCACTGGGGCACGGGAAATGGTGACATGAGCGCCACAAGAGAGGTCGTCCGTAAAAAACGAAAACGGCACGCGATCTAATCAAAAGCCACCCGCTGACACAAGAACTTTCTTCCGAACTCTTCGCACAAAGAGGAATCGGCGCATTCCAGTCTCGGCAGCCCTCATCGAATGGTCGCAGATTGAGTTGGAGGGTCTGCAAAAGATCTGGGTACAAGCGTGTAAAAACTCATGGCACATACCATGGTCAACTGCAAACTCTCTATATACACTTTTCCAACCGCAGAATGTGGCCATGAGTGCCCCCTGCCGCCAGGAGTACTCATGCAGGCCTTGCTGCAGCACGTTGACCAATTTATGCGTCATGAAGATGTCGTAAAAAAATATGCTAGCGCAGTTTGCACACACATTGAATGAGTGGCATTGCAACTCATTGACTGACTTGATTGACGAAATGGAGCTGCGGGACTAGAACGTGGCAAATAAAGACTTTTCAAGCTGAGAAAGGCAAGAAGACGTCAGACGACAAGAGGTCTGACAATATGACATCAAAAGCCGAACGCAAGCGAAAATCAGACGCAGGCCAATTGCCGCAAAAGCTTTGCTGGAGGTTAACGTATGGGATTCTCTCGCCGACTTGCTTAGAATTATGAATCTACGAGGAGTAGGTACAGACGACGTAAAAGAGGTCCGGGAAATAGTGCAACACCTCATTACAAATATCGTTAAGCCTGCACGTGCTAAGCGAGATAGCCAACAGGCAGCGACGCACGTCGACCACCTGCTGTTCAAGCTCGTTGAAGAGATGCATTCGACATGGCTCGCGAACTTCTTTCTGGCTCGAGCCCAAAAATTGGTCAAGGATTCAATCGATGAGCATGTAATTTAACAGGAGTCGCCCCGTCAAAAGAGCAGCGGCGAGAAGATGACGACTGGCAGTGAAGAAAACAACTTCTCAGAATGTTTGGCCCCGAATTAATTCGTATCAATTCATTAGATTTTTTATGAAACAAAAAATGCGCCGCAGGCAAGATTTATCAAACAAAATGCGCCGCAGGCCAGAATTTTTGACGCAGTCCTAATGGGTACTCTGTCCTATTTATATAGTATGTAATTTATTTTTCACAAATCACAGCTCAAAATCTTCTTCTTTTATTTAATTGATGAAATTAATGGATTAATTAATGAATTAATTAACCTTTGGCCGGCCTATAGTACGGTTGTCTTCACCACTGACGACTGGGTGAACAGGTATCATGCACATGATGATGTGTACAAGCTTCGTCGGAAATGTAATAGATGTGCAGCAGATAGCAGAGGCGCCGTGGCAGTTTGGAGAGGGGGTGGCCGATAAGGTGTAGTTCAAGGCTCAGAATAAGCGGGCATTAAGCGACCGAAAAGGCTAGCAGAATCCAAGCCTAGCAGCATCGTTCAGAATGGCAGCTCGCCAACAGATTCAAAAGGGACAGACCTGTTCTACTCTTACCGGGCTTTTGGTGAAGTGGGCAGCACGAGCCAGAGTTTGAGATTGCAGAATGGTGGCAGAAGCCGACATGCCGAGCGAGGTGCAAGCAATTTGCACAGTGCAGGGTCGTTAAGGATCTTGACAAGGACTTTCACGAGATGCAAATGGGTCGAGAGGGCAAGTGCAAAGCGTGCAAAAGAGGTGGCCAAAAGACGAATCTAAAACCGCAGCAGCCACTGATTGGCACGATTATCAACAATGCAGATCCGAGGTATTCTGGCAGATTAGACGACAAGCAAGGCAGTCACACTATTGTGACGATGGAGAGAGTTAGAGAAGCAATCAGTTTCAATACAGAGTTGGCGGATGAGTCAACATGGTTGTGACTCACATTGGAGCAAATGGGCTTTCCCTTGAGACTGACAGGTGGGGAAGAGCACGTGGAGAGAGCAGAGAATTTAGACAGCAGCCCAAGTGAATGTGACCACTTAGCTGCGTATCACTTGGCGCCTGTGATCACTGACTTTACTTTGCATGAAAATCGGGAATGCTGCAACAAAGAACTTAAAACGAAATAACGCTGCTGCACAGTGAATGGAGTGAAGAGATTTAGCCCTCGAGGCAAAACTCAACATATCATCCACTCATCGTCAGCAACCCAATCGACAAGAAAGGTTCGGAGTTCATGCGTAGAAACGTGCGGTGGGAAGCGCCCTCGATGCCAACAACTACATATGACCCGCGCCTCCTTCCTGTGCAAGAAACGCCACTATTGATGGGAAAGACTTGGTTTCTGGACCAAGAGATTCCAGAAGGTGTTTTCGTCAGAAAACAAGACTCGTAGCCTGAGCAAGTATGAAAAGAACAAGTGGACGAAACGAGAATCATCATGACAGAGGTCTGACTACATGCCTGGACCAGGACGAGGATAGACAATCACTAGCGGGAGATGCAACTTTCTGAAACAGCAACAGTAGCGCTGATTACATTCATTCGGAAGGAGACTAAGCGAACAGAAGAGTTGGAGGAAGAAACATACAGATCACCAAAGTAGGCAGTATTATGAGCACTGCAGCAGATCCATAGTGCCACGAGAATTGAAAGACAAGCAGCTATGGTCTGCTCCTCCTTTCTTTCAGTCGGCGGACGAAAAGATCTACTCTTTTGGGGGTCAAAACTTCAAGAAGCAATGTGGGAGAGCCGAACAGAACAAGAAAAGGCAAGTTGGCTGGAAAAGGCGAGCACGACGCACGACTGGCAGATTGCCGATGGGTGGGTCGTGTGGTGTAAGTCAAAAAATGCCAGTGGCCGGAGGAAATCTGCTGATTTGAGCTCAGCACGAAAGAAAAATCTTTCTTAAATCTGCTCATTGGAGCTCAGTGGGAAAAGAAAAATCTTTTGTCAATATGATGAAACGAAATCAAAAGAGGTGGAGAGGAAAAAGAAGGGGAGCAACAAAAATGCAGATCGCGGTTACAGCATACGATACACATCATAATGGACGCAAGTCAACAACAAAATGGCAGTGAGCAAGGATCACGCTTCATGCTGGGTTCACAAAGACCTCACTATCACGACCAAACAAATTCGGGCGTTGTGGACAGCAGCAAAGGAGTCGGGCGGAAAGGACGAATGTCAAGTACGACTGACAGGTATCGAGCGGGAATACTGAATGGGCAGAGAGAGATTGGCATATTACTTGGTTATGGCCCAGGCTTCCGAGGCACAGTCACAGCGGGTGACGGATCCAACCAAAAAGGGGGGGAAATGGGAGCAGGTTAAAAGAATTTGCAGGGAACAAAGAAAAGGCAGTAGAGGTAGTTAGGACGCGAGGAGAAAAGATCTAGCTCGAACCGTCTGGAACTAGCAGCCTTTGTCTTGGCATTACACGGCACGCCTTTCTACGGCACATGGGTAGCAGACTTCATGCTAAGACAGGATGCAGGAAAAGATATGCTGCGAAAGTATTTGAATTACAAACAATTCCATGGAAGCGAAGGAGACGTTTTGGGATGGCTGTGGCAAGAAATACGCCAAAAGCCAGCCAGCTAAACAAAAAAATAGGCAAGATACAATCAGCAGGGTGTCGGCTGCGCAGAATACCACGAGAGGCCCGAGGTGAGAGCACAGTTGGTCTGGCGGTTGAAACATACGGTCACATGAGCAGTGCAGGCTGCGAAGGGATGGTAATGATAGTTTGGCTGCCCGCCACTCCATTTGAAGGTACCTGCATGACAGCATGCATGCTGCACAAAAGCCAAAAAGCAAGCTCAAGTTTGTCACTCTTGACAAAGAAAATAACATGAGCACGCTGCGGCGACAAGGAGAATTTCTTAGAATCTACACCGACGGATATCTGGCGGAGAAGGCACAGGCAATAGAGGTGACAATATCAGCCAAAAAGAGTCAGGAGACACGGTACAAGGGAGCGAGCGCACTGTTTCACAAACTGTCTTAGTGTGTGTATATGAGAGAGTGTGTGCGTATGGGAAAAAGAGAACTTGTCTCAAATATCTTTGTGATGGGTTAATTCTGAGAAGCTGATGGTGCGTATGCCTCATCTTGCTTACACACACGCACACGCACACACACACGCACGCACACGCACATGCACACGCACACTCACACTTACACTCACACACAAGCTCACACGCATTGGTATACGCACACGTACACAAGCACACACACGCACATGCACATGCACACATAAATGCACACGTACATGCACACGCCCATGCACACGCACACGTGCACGCAGTAGCAATCCTGGCATGTTTCTATTGTGACATGCAGCAAACATGCTGCAATGTGACGATACTGTAATATGTGGTTTAATTTGTAAACAACATATATGTGCTGTCAAGAAATGTTGTTTAAAATCAAATAACATTATATTTGACCTATATTTTCCTGATGATACCTACTATCAGCCTCAGTTTTCAAAAACCTACTACTCTCAAGCAACACACGCAACGTCACTCACTAGATGAGGTAAAAGGAAACTAAAACAAAAGAGTTCAAATGCAATCACTGCATTATTTTTTTGAGTGAAGTCCCAAAAGCAATCCTCATCCATCATCAAAGGAAACAACAGATACAACATACAAAATCCGAAAATACAAAGCATGGGATGCGAAATATGCGAGAGGAAAGCCTGCTGAACGTTGCTTTATTTCTTTCGAACACAGAGAAAAGTCAGCATCAATGGATGCTTCAAGTTGGTTGCTATCGTCTTGCCTGCCTGCCTGTGTTCTAGGGGAAACTTTTAGTCACGAACCCCAGTCACTATGCAGTCAGCATCTTTCAGTTCGATAGAAACAACAGTGTTTTTTTGATGTCTCAAAAACAAATTACTTCGCAAAATTTTGACGTCTCGCCAATTATTTTTCGACGTTGTTCCCCAGGATCCCACCCTTCCTGCTCCACACTCTTTTTATTTTCATCCACGGGAATCGTCTACGAGAGGTACATAGGCAGGGTAGTACATTTTGCGTGAAACTAAATTGTCTATACCCTCTGCCAGTTGACGTTTGCCTGCATGTCAGAGATATCATACGATAGTAAGTCACACATTAAGTCACACACGCACACACACACATACACGCACGCACAAACACACGCATGCACGGAGATATCGTGCGTGAGAGAGATGGACTAGATGTTTGTATACACACGGACACAGAACACAAAACCACACAACGCGCATACACCCAAAGGCACCTGCATCGCAAGACACACACACACACAAAGGCGCACGCGAGTGTATACACACACACACATACACACACACACACACACACAAAGACACAGAACCACATAACTGAACACACTTAAAGGCTCACAACCGCAAGACACACACACGCACGCTAAGACACACGTGGGTGTATACACATTGACACATGACACAGAATTACAAGACGCATACATGCGCACACACCGCAACACACACACACACACAAATACAGAACCGCAACACACACACACACACATACATACACACAAACAAAAAGGGACACGCGAGTATATACACACAGACAGGACACAGAACTGCAAGACAGACACACACACAAAGGCACACGCACCACACGACACACGCGTGTGTACACAAAGACACACAACCACGAGAAACACACAGACACAGGACACAGAACTGCAAGACAAACACACACACAAAGGCACGCGCACCACACGACACACGCGTGTGTACACAAAGACACACAACCACGAGAAACACACAGACACAGGACACAGAACTGCAAGACAAACACACACACAAAGGCAAGCGCACCACACGACACACGCGTGTGTACACAAAGACACACAACCACGAGAAACACACAAAGAAAGGCACCTGCACCTCAACACACACACAGACACATAAAGACACAGAACCATAAGACACACACACACACACACAAAGACACACACAAGTGTATACACATAGACAAAGGACACAGAACCACAAGACACACACACGCGCAAAAGCACACGCACTACAGACAGACACACACACAAAGACACAGAAGCACAAGACACACACGCATGCAAGACACATACACACACACACCAAGGCACACGAACACAGGTGCCGAGTATTCATGTCACACGCCAACGGCTCTCTAGAATTACAAGACACAGACACACTTCATGACATGCACTTCAATGACACGACACACACACACACACACACACACACGCAAAGCCACACGCACACACGTGCTGAATAGAGTACTTATGTCACACGTCAATACTTCTAGAAGGACAAGACACAGATACACTTGCATAACGCACACTTCAAGGACAACACGCGCACGCAAAGACACAGAACCACACGACACACACACACTCACACAATGACACACATGCACAGGTACCGATTTCAGTAGTCATATCTCACGCCAATGCCTCTTCAATGACAAAACACAGACACACTTGGATGACATACACTTCAACGACAACACCCAAACGCACACACAAAGACACACGCGCAAACGGAACCACAACACACACACACACATAAACACACAATTTTACATCACACCCACACACGCACACACACGCAGACACGCAAAGGCACACGCACACACATACTGATTTTAGTATTCATGTCACACGCTATTGCATCCTCAATAATGGACACAGACACACTTCAACGACACACACTTGAATGACATGACACACACACACACACACACAGGAACATGCACAAAAGTACTGATTGTAACGGCTCTTGAATCAAAATATATAGACATCAAAACAGACAGACATTAGAACATATCGACACACTTGAACGACACACTTTTGAATGACAACACACACACACACGCACACACACATACGCACGCACACACACACACACACACAAAGGCACAGGTACTGATTTCAACAGTCATATCACACGCCAACTCTCTCTCTCTCTCTCTCTCCCTCTCACACACACACAAATGACAAGACGCACACACACACACACCGACAGACAAAAGAGAGAGAGAGAGAGAGACACACCGATTTTAGTTGTCATGTCACATGCCAACGCCTCTTCAATAATGGCCACAGCCACATTCTTGTTCACTTCGCGGATTCTGTCGTATCGTAGTAGGTTTCAGGGTCTAGCGTTTAACATTGATTTTGATATTAGTGTTTAGTGTTTATACAACACTCACATGAATGATGTCCATGTGGCTGCTGTCTTTACATCTTCTGTTTTGTCACAGTAGGATTGAATGTTCAGGGTTTAGGGTTTCGGGTTTAGATTTATGGCTCTACACGTGATGATGACCACAGTCACATTGCTCTTCTCTTCGCAGATTCTGTGGTATTGGTGGTCAGATCTCAGGGTTTAGGGGTTACAGTTTTGGGTACAGGGTGTAGTGGTGACACGTAATGATGGCCCTAGTGCAGTAGACTTGATGGATTCCCTTGTATCATAGTAAAGTTGAGCTTTCAGAGTTTAGAGTCCAGATTTAAGGGTGTAGAATTCAGAAGGAAGCATGGACACGGCCATATTGCTGTTCGTTTGGCGGATTCTGTTGTATTGGGATTCAAGGTTTAGGCTTTAGATTTTAAGGTTCAGGGTGTAGTGTTTATACGCGATGATGGCCACGGCCACATTGCTGTTCTCTTCGCGGATTCTGTTGTATTAGTGTGGAGGGTTTAGGGTTTAGGGCATAGGGTCTACAGTTTAGAGGTCAGGGTGTAGTGTCTACAAGTACATTGCTCTTCTCTTTGCGGATTCTGTTGTATCAGTTGTGGTGTCTGCTGCAGTGCGGTTCACATGTGTGAACACACAATGTGCATCATGATGTATGGTGCATGATGTATGGTATTGTATTTGTATTAGTGTATGTATGGTGTTGTATTCGCAGTAGTGTATGCTGACTACACACATCATCACACACGTATGCATCAGCATACATTATGTTTCACATGATATGAACATACACAATATACATCATGATGTATGGTATTGTATTCGTATTAGTGTATGCTGACCACACATATCACCTCGCACGTATACATCAGCATACATTGTATTTCACATGATATGAACACACACAATACATCACGATTGATTGTGTGGTATGAGTATTAGTGTATGCTGACAACACACACAATCACATGCTTGTACACGAGAGGGTATAATGTTTCAAATTATGTGTACTATGGAGTGGCTACGATTAGTAGGCTCCTTAAATATGGAGTGGCTACGATTAGTAGGCTCCTTAAAAATATAGGTCTCCTTTGCAGAATATAATCTCTTGTATAGGGCTCTTTTGCAAAAGAGACTTACGTTTTTAGGGAGCCTACTAGTCGTAGCCACCTAATGCTATGGAGCGGCATCGACTATGAGGCTCCCTATATTCCTAGCTCTGACTTTTGGAGGTCAACGCACACGCAC
>Ga0335398_10008471_pt1 | contig 12170 bp, 16 predicted proteins | sample BON03_FD_205742 | JGI IMG/M metagenome (GOLD analysis project Ga0335398, IMG submission 205742) | Freshwater microbial communities from Lake Bonney liftoff mats and glacier meltwater in Antarctica - BON-03 (spades assembly) (version 2) | ecosystem: Environmental > Aquatic > Freshwater > Ice >...
AACCCGCTTTTGTCTAAAGCCAAGGTCAGGATGTTGGCGTCTAGCTTCAAGTTGCAGTGCTTCGCCTCTGGCGGTCCGATTTGTCTCGTAAGAGCAGAGCAGTCCACTCCAGGGGCATATCTTTCATAGCGTCGCAATGCTGGATGATCTCTGCTGGTTCCTTTGCCTTAATCTCTCCCCCAGCCCCTTTCTTACCGCGAGGTTTCTTTCGCTTTGACTGATCATTGGTAGAGTCGTACTAGAATATCCATTCGCTGCGTCCGCCAATATTGCTGTACAGCCAATTCTTTCCTTCTTGGGAAAGGACAATTCTTCTTTTTTCGAGAGGTTGCCGTTGACTTCCATGCCATTGAAATTCACGTGTTTTGAGTGGTGGTGACTCATGCACACCAGCACTGTACTTATCACTGGTGTCACTTTGTATCCCAGCAATACTATGCATCTGTGTACTCCGGCCCAACACAGTCCCACTATTACAATCAGTATTGGTGTATGTAGCTGATGTTGTGTCACAGTTTTTCAAGTTGCGCACATTTTCTCGCTGGTAGCACCGTGGGCTGGCGCTGGAGGCCCTTGTTCTAGTCCCCAAGTATTTGGAGTCAACATTTGGCTCGCCAGGTTCTCGGTTATCAAGTAGTAGCTGCGTTGCTGGTGTGCAGACTTTGACATAAACCACGAAATATCCTCGTCTTTTGCAAGGAGGAAAGATTTGCTTGATCAAAGTTTACCAAGGCGTAACAGTCCCAGTACAAGTTTTTAAGTTAAAATACCAGCAGCTCAGATTCTTCGAAACAAGTTTTGGCTTCCAGAGCGGAGATGAGTGCATTATTCGTCAGTTGAGTCCCACTTGTACAGGTGGATTTTTCCCAGGCGCATTGCATCAATTTGCCTGTCTCTGGGATTATTCGGAGCCCATTAAAGCCATTGGCTTCGTACACGTTGAGGCTGGTAGCTCGTAGTGTCGAACACAGACCTCTGGTATCTTTTAGAGCAGGGTCGCCAGGTTCCATTTTCCTTTCCGGATAGCGTACTGCTAAATGCACATACGGGCGCAACCTGCATGTTCTCCAATCTGACAGTTGTCCCACCACTGATAGTTCGTCTTTGTGCTCCCGAATTTCCATCCTCCTGCCCAATACTGCCAAATCAAAAGCGTCCTGAGTCAAGTTTATGAGCATAGTTTCGTGTCGATTCGGGCACTCGGTGTCGCTTCGCTGTTTGATATTCACTGACTTCTCTGTCTGCGTCTGGACAGAGGAAAAACCCATTACTGGCAGTATTTCGAGGTTATCGGAAGCCACGAAAACGGTGTCTTCTACAAACATGCCGTCGTCTTTTTGTTTGTTGCAGCCTTGGTTTTTACGATTCCTGTTTTCTTATCAAATTTTCGCAGTTGCTGCATTATTTGCTTCAGTAGACTTGCTTTCGAAGACATGTCGCGTTGAGTGAAATCCTGTTGCACGGTTTGCAGTTTCAATGCAGTGTCGGACAGCATATTGGTATCAGTTGTTGACCCTGCTTGGGTTTGTAGGATCTGTGCTGTCAGTTTTTGATACTGCAGAGTACTCGTCGAAGGCACCTGTTGCATTCTGCATGTCAGTGCGTTATGCGGTAGTGGCTTGTACGATTTGGCTTTCTCTCCCAGGGTCATTTGCTTGTTCATCTCGGGTCTTGGTTGTTAATCAAGTCTTCATTCAGCTTGGCAACCCGTTGGAATCCCCTCCACCACAACACCCATCAGTCAGCTCCACCAGTCTCCGTCCTCACGCACTCCAGGGGACCGGGCGCGCGGCAAGCGGAGGGGCTTTAGCCCCGGAGCCGCCGCGCGCCACAGGAGTCGGACCAGAGTTTCCACGCGTTTTTTTCGCTGTTTTCCACTTATTCCGCGGGAGTTGCGTGTTTTCTGGACAATTTTCCCGGTATTTTTGAAATCGGACGTCTCCCACTCAATTTTTCGAAATCGGACATAGTTGTCACCAGTCTCACGTACTCGAACATAAAGACACGTATGGACAGGCCCAAGTCTGTAGTAAGGGTCATCAAGGGAGTAGCGTAGAGACCGTCCATGTCAGCCGTCTTTTTGTTGGATCGTTTTTTGTTTTTTTGGGGAGCATTTCCGAGTTTTTTTGGCGATGTTTTTGGTTGCTGAACTCCCACCAAAAAGAGGTGTTTTAGTACACAAGAATTCACTCGCTTTTTATCAACGGTGTCGTCACAGCGTCGAGCCACACGCTCTGACATGTCCTTTCAAACAAAATAATCTGAGTGCTTGGTCCTCACTAAATCTGTAGGCTTTGGGTGAGGCATTTCCCCTGCTGTACGTTGTTTCTTATTAACTGTTTTGAAATTGAAATGGTGTTGTGCGATGTGTATCACAAGAGGTTAGATTCGACAAAGGGTTTGTTATTAGACACTTTCTCAATTACTGTTTGGCACAAATTATGTCATTATGATCACTCAGTATTGGAGTTGGAATCATTTTCACCACCAATGAATTGGTAAACAGAACAATGTGCCGCAGGCCAGATTTTTAACGAAACAAAATGCGCCGCAGGCAAGGCTTATCAAACAAAATGCGCCGCAGGCTAGAATTTTTGACGCAGTCCTAATGGGTACTCTGTCCTATTGATATAGTATGTAATCTATTTTTCACAAATCACAACTCAGAATCTTCTTCTTGTAATTAATTCGTTAATTAATAAATTAATTCATGAATTAACCTTGTGTGTATGACGCGTCGGAAGATGGTTTAATTCCCTGTAGGTGTTCACGAAGATGTCCTACTGGCGTGAAATGTAAGAAATGCGAGCATGCTCTTATGTTCGGACAGACCAAAGACGTGGTTTTTGGTGCTTTCATTCCCGAACCATTACAAGATCGAGTTGGCAAATTGCTGTCAACACTACCCCTGGATACAGCAGACATTGTGACTATTATTGTGGATATGACCAAATTCCAGCACATGGATGTAATCAAGGGTGAGATCGAAACACTCAATATGATTGACAAGATTGATCCTGAAGGTATTTTTACTTCAAAGCTCATCTTCGAGCAAAAACCTATGTGCGACAAAAACGACCATACCATGCAGATGATTGATGCCAAAATTTCCAAACAAGAAAGATCTGAACGCCGTGTTCACCCTGCGTTTTGTGTTTGTAGCAGATTATGCAAAGAGATGAAGTTCCACGATGATGTCAAAGAATGGACAAAAAGGAAAAGTGATCTCCACTTGGTATATATGACATATTGTGGAGTAGATTTGCACCACAATTTTCCAGAAAATATACAGGATACCAAGGTTTTGACAGCTTACACGGATCTCCTTTTGCACTACAGAGTCTTGTTGCAGAATAACATCTGTCATATGGATTTACACGCCGGCAATGTTGTGTGGAATATCCGTAAAGATGGCAAGCTTTGCTTCAAATTCATCGATTTTGGATTCAATATACAGCACGACGAGTCTCCTCCATACAAACAAGAAGATGTCACGCGTTTGTTTATGCAAATTTGCGACGTTTTGAGTGGTGAAATCCGATCATTTCATCCAGTTGAATATCCCATGTTTCTTCTCTGTGCTAGCATGGTATTGCATCCGATTTACGTGTCGACAATGAACTGGGCTTTGTGCAACCACGACAGAAAATGTAAATCTATGATGAAGTTTTCGGCAAACACTACCCAAGGTATTTTTATGCAATTTACCCCTAAAACCCAAGCTTACCACATAGCGTTACCAAATAGTAATGATGAATTATTCAACTTGTGGGAAAACATTCTGGACACTTATTCTTTCCTTGGTGAAGAGATTCTCATGTTGAAATGGAGAAAAATTGTCCGGATTGTGGATAAACACATGTCAAGTGTACACTTTGATGATATTGGTGCGTGTATTACTGTCAATCGGTCCATGCCTAGCGTAATTAAAAGCAGTCATGAAATCACTTCCGAACCCGTCTACTTAGCTCTCTTTGATGTGTTTCGTACCCAGTTTTACAATTGCCAAGAACTGGACTTGAATGTGGTCAATGCGGAATTTGATGTATTTTCTCTTGGTGTTCGGTTGTTAACGCAGTTCCAAGGCAACAACACCTCGATGGTCAATATCATATTGAAGTATCTCATGTGTCATGACGATTCTGTAACAGCATATGACAAATTAACAAACACTACTAACTATATGCGTAAACTTACAGCATTGGTATTTGACAAACCTGAACAACTTATAGGTAAGCCCTGAACCTGACACACAACGACTAACTCACATGTGAATTGTCTCACGTACTACTTTGGTGCTGAACGACAGTTATTTTATTACCGATCAATATTTACTTGGTAACACAATACAGACTAGACTGTATGGGCAACATGTTGAGCCAGACTTGGGTGTAAAATATCGGGAAACTGTGTTTTGTGTGTGTTTCATTTACGCCTACGACGTCTGGACGTACTCCGGCGCACAGGATGCTGAATAACATGCCATAACATTCTTTTGGGAGGGTCTTGAATGCAATTGGATTCGAATGCAGGAAAGTCATCATATCGTCGATAAGCATATTGATGGATTCCTGACTGGATCCTGACATGCATTCCTCATTAGATCTCTGACAAAACGTCCACAAGTAGTTTAGCACGTGAAAACCGAAATTTATCCTTAACCAAGCTATTCAGCGGCAATATATCTATAACAGATGGTATAAACAAAGAAATCACTTCTATGTATTCACTTCTATATCTCAGTGAGTGCTCCATGATGGCATGGAGCATAAACGTACAAAGGTGGAATTTGTCAGACAGAGAAAGTACTACTATTTTGTTGACAATTTCATGCTTGGTATTTTCGTGCTTCGTTTGCAAAACCCATGTGTGCATTAGATGCTGCACCAGTGACGGAACACCAGAGGGGAGAGCATTCATCAGCGTTTCATTGAGGATACCGAGATTCGTATTTCTAATTGACCTGTGTGCTCCTGCAAGCTTCGTATTGATGTAATGTATGAGAGTACAAATCTCATCACATGAAAGCAGGGGTAAATGTGAGGTGCCTTCGTCGCCTAGCATTTTCTCTATCATTGCTTCAATTTTTCCCCTGGAATTGAGCTGTTGCTCTCTGGTTTCTGAATAGAAGAACGAAAGTGTTTGCATTTTGGCCTTGTTCTCCCAATACAGGTGTGCTAACTCCCATTGTCGAAGTTTTGTGTTGGTATGGGGTGCTTCAAGTGACATGATGTGTGCTATTATGGGGCGTTTCGAGTGACAGTGCTCAAATGTTATATGGGGAATCGTATATGTCCTTACATATATATACATGACAAAGACACGCATTAACTACAGGTAACATAATAAAAACAAATACAAAAGTAGATGAATAATAGTAAAATGTATTATTGCTACAGGTCTGTCATAATATATATGATGAGGGTGTGTATATGATTACCATGGTACCAAAGACTGTAAAACACGCCAAAACATGGTATCCAACTGGCTATCTGCCTAACGTTTCACCAAAAAATGACACTCTGCCAAAATTTGCAACACGAATGCTTCCATCATCTGTTTTCTCAGTAGTCGAGCGGCGGAAAAAACATCGAACCAGACCTAGACATTAGTGTATACTACCACATTTTTGATGAATTGTGGAGGCAATTGGTATATTTTCATCGCTTGTTTCTTCAGTACTTGCACAAATCAGACGCCCCCTATGGTGATTTCGTGTGTGTACTGTTGCGCTTGCATTAACTTTGATTTCAGTTCAGAATTTTGACGGATCAGAACTAATTGTCGAATTCTATCATCTTCATGTCTGTCTTCATAAATGATAAGTTGATCCTGGAGTTGTGTAATTTCTCGTTGAAAATATCTTGATTGTACGAGGATTTGTTCCCTGAATTCATTTTCGAGCAGTTCTATTTTGGATTTTGAGTTCCAACAAAACATTTCTTATATGTAACAAATCCAGTGACAAGTTCATATGCTAAGTTGTTCATGAAAACAATTGTAGTTGTATGTGATAGATTCCTTGGGTACACATATTTCCATGCTTTCAGCATACTGTTGTAGCCTGTAAACGCATAGCTGATATCGCATCAAACACAGCACAAAACATACACTTATGTGAAGCCTGATGGCGCGATATGTATGTCATTGTCAGGATATAGCATAACAGAGTAGCAATAAATTTTTAGTTTTTTTGAGAGCTATTTCGGGTGTCAAATTGCATATCCCCCAATATATACCCTCATATTACACACAATACAACGCACCTCCACATATCGCAATACAAGCCCACGCCCCCGAATATAGCAATCCCATACCCTGTATTTGATGATGGCATCAAGCAAGACAATACTGCCTGCCACATTTCCATCGCTGGAACTTTTATCTCGCAGGATATTGTGGAAGCCTTCGTACACACAGCATATAAGCCTACCGAAGATAGTATCAAGCTCTTATGCAAGCTAAAGGGTGTTAACAATCTGTTTCATGCAGTGGTCACGCGACAAATGAAACAAGACATGCTGTGGCTGGGTGATTTGGCAAAGGGCAGAGATAAATTCCGAGCCAAAATAACAAACTTGCTGACAGAAGGGTCCTACGACCATTTTTTTGTGGGCATGCACACGTTCCGCTACATCTCACAAGTTCAGGATGATGCGTTACGTGCCTTCCATTCAAACACTATGACAAATAAAGGTTCTCATCACTCGTGTGTGGTGGTGGCATCCATGCAATACCACCGACGTGACATAATGATTCAACGTTTCAGATGCGCAGTGCAGTACTACTGAAACTGATGCAATTTCAGGCAATTCCAAAAAACGATATATTGTCTGAAACTGCTACAGTGGTAGAAGTGATGGTGTCATCGTCTACGGACATGAATGCACAGTACCATGCCATCATGTGCTTGCGTGGATTGACTGTAAACATGGGAATATTGCCACCACTGAAAGGCAATGAAGTAATTAAGGCCATGTGTCACGTCGGTGGACACGATGTGATGGCTTATGTCACGGATAGAATGATCATCAATCGTGAGGACGAAAGTTTCCATGGTGATGCTCTCAAGTTGTTGATGATATTGAGTCCGTAACGTGTATGGGACCCGGTAAAGTCAACACGTTTTGCTCCGGATTCGTCTATTGGCATTGTGCACAAGCGTGGCATGGCTGGCATCTTGTATTATTAACACCATGAAAGTTTTCAGAAATAACACCAAGATTCAAGAGCATGGCTGTGTGGTGCTCGCAACATGGCGCTGAATGATTTGGACACTATGACAGATGTGTCCAAATGCACAATGTACATTATTAGCAGTATGCAAACGACAGTCGGCTGCACACTTCACTCTACCGCAATGGTATCAATCACGGCACTATGCGTTGACGCATTTTCTTATAATAGCAAGCTGTCACAGGTGCACAAGGTGAATCAAGACAATTTTTCCAATGCCGGCATCATTGTCCTCATGCTGTCTTTATTGAATGATTATGCCAAATCCTACTCTACCTGGGCAATGAAGGTGCTTACCAATGTCATCAGCGGACTTGACTCGGTGTGTTGAAAAATGCCGCCAACACACAGCTTTTTTTGCATGCGAATGGCCTGAATATCATGGTAAAAGCCGTTTTCCGCAACAATAGCTCAGTTGTACCGCTGACAAACTTTAAGGATGAGAGCTGGATGGTGATGTTTGAGATACAAGATGGATGTCTGAAGGTTTTGACGCTCATTGTCGTTCAGAAACCAGAGCTCGCACTGCAGACCGGTCAAGTAGAACTCGCTCTTGCCGACAAATATCAACCCACTCGGATTTCCCAAGAGATTGACAAAAATATGATCACATTGCGAACTACCGTGGTACATATGCAAACGCGCCTCTGTGTTGACGTCCTATTAGCAACACACAAAATCACGACTCCTGCCCTCGAGCAGCTCATGCAAGCTGTGCGTCCAATGGAAGACAAAGAGAACAATGCACATGAGATTATTTCGGTAAACAACACACGAGTGTGATATATATATTTGATGCATCCTGCCAATGTGTTGTTGTGTGGTGAATATTGTGATTATTATTGACGAATGACTATACCAGGCCTGCAAACACGTGCTGGAACTGCTCAAGAAACATAAGCTAAAAACTGAGGTATGGCACATTTCGAGTGTAGTCCGCTGCTTTGTTGAGAATTGTGCCTTGATACTGCTATCAGCTTGGCTATTAGTTGTATTGGTTTTGGCATTTCTTCTTATTTGTCATGGTACTGCACAGGTGCAAAAAATGTCGCGAATCATCGATACCTTGTTTGTGAATGGCCAGGTAGCATAGACGCCCGTAATAGCGATTTGTTTCAATAAAACTATCAAAAAATCAGACCGTGTGTGCATCGGAATTTACCACTCCATCACACCACGCCATCCAGGCCGAGTATTTTATTCACATCTCTGCGTCGTCGTGGACGTGGGTCCAGTGGAGTCCATTGCAGTGGCTTTGTCTGGCACTGTCAATACAATGGATGCCGTACTCAATCAACTCACTGTTCTACAGTATGGACAACACTTTAAGAAGATTTTCACCATTGTGCACGAATATGAGTCTACAGAGGCGGTCCCAAATCAAGTACTAGACAAACTAGTGGTCACACTGGCGGCAGAGACAGGCGTGTGTGTATAAAGAGCCCTTTTCTGTTGGAAGAGTGTACATGCGCAACATTATTGACAGCACAGATTCGATGATTCCAGACATCATTCCAAGGATTATGATGTGTCATCGAGACAATCTTCAAATTCAGGAAAATGCCTGTACGTTCCTAATGTATGCTTTCAACACAGATCGCATGCTGTACACTGCCATTGCACCCTGTTTTGAGGCTGTTGTGAAAACGATACAGACACATTCTGTTGACCCCAAGGCTGATGTGCTTATTCACAAGGCTCTTTGTGCCATTGACTCCATGACGCGACACCAGGATACACAGAAAGCAGTCTCGTCGATCTACTCATCTTGCAATATTGATGTTGTAGAGTTGGTACTTGCCTGTTTCTCTCGTAAAACACCAGTGAAATGGACCACTTTGCACACGTATGAGGATATTATGGAAATTTGATGTCTAGTTGTGTCTTGGCTGGCAACTGACTGGAAAGCACCAACGTGTGAGAACCCTAAAAGCATGGACAACGATATTTTACAAGCCATGCTCAACTTTCCCAAGAACTATTGTCTTCAACACTCAGGATGTGCTGCACTGGGTGCTCTTGCCAAGCAAAATCTGGATAAATTGACGCGTCAGTCTATCAGTATGCAATTTGTGGTCAACACTTTCCAAGTGGCCACCAATGACATGGAATGCGAGAACTCGTGTGTTGTTGCACTTTGCAATTTTGTGTTTGATATGCCAAACAGTCCACAGTAGTTGCAAACCAAAGTGTAATTGGAAAAACTGGTGTCATTGCAATTGCATGTGCCTCTCTAAAGCGGTATTATGACCGCAACACCAACACTATTGCCCACGTTGAAGCAATGTGTTCTATTTTGCATATGCTTGCGCGACTCGTACACTGTCATCGCCATAACAAACAGCGAATGCTCTTTTCGAATTATTACGGACTGTTGCTGGCAATTGTAAAGATGCGCAGGAAACATTCTGTGTCTACGAGAATCGAGGTAGAGTGCATCCGTCTGCTGTGTATGATCACCGTTGATGTTTTTGAGAATGAGTCCAGACAGAAAGAAGCGATTACCTCTGTCGGAATCTGCCGTAATATCACCTCACCAAATATCAAAAACAAAGCAATGACCCCAATCACTTTGATCGATGCGGCTCTCTGTGCTATTTCCAAGAAAGGAGCTAGTGTATGCATGATACTCGACTGTCTCTGCATGTTCAGACAGTGCACGCAAGTCCCAGTGTTACGTCAAACCATTGGCTTAGAGGGAATCACAATTATCGTACGTATAATGCTGTCACCACGCTCCAAGCCGAGCGCAACCTCTGCTATCGTATGCGTCAACGACGACATCACTCGCCTTGGCATGATTTTTCTGGAGGGTATGTCACAGGAGCGTATATTTGCCCTGCACCCGGATCTCCAAAAAGCAGTTGGTGTGAGTACTACCAAAACACTCTTCGACAACACACAGCATTGCTGTACACGCGACAGTGCTCGTGAAAGCATTCAGAACAACATGCAGGACAACGAGATTCAAGATTAGATTTTCTTTAATAAACACCCTGTGTCCTTTTGTAAAACAACATGAAAATTGTGTGATGTGGTGGTGGCTGGATCACAATATGTGGTGACACTTGGCTTGCATATTCGTCATCGATGAAAAACCAGTGGTTATCAAGACATAGGCAGAAAAATGTCCAGTCTGAGGACTATTTCCTGTGTGTACTACTGTACCAAATAGCTGGTATTGTGCATGTTTTGTGTCTTGAGAATTTGGAGGTGATAATGTGTTGAGCTCAGGCAATATGATTGTGAGTTGGGGGGCAAAATATCGTATATTTTTCAGAGCTGTGTCTTCTATGATGGACGCCAGTGCAAAACAAAGGTGTTGTGGCAATGTGGATGAGAAGTAGAGTACATGAAAAGCGCCATAGTTATTCTCGCATGGTCGCTCTTGTGTAAATTTAGTCATATGTGCTGTAGGTGTATACCCTTCTATACGACCTGATAGTATATTTTTTAACACTAACTCTGTAAGTGTGGACGCAGTGGTATTCGTGTCAAACTTCAAAATCTGTATATGATTGTCAGAGGATAGTTGTGGCATGTTTAATGCCGATGTACAGCTTCCGCATTTGAGGACTTCACTCATATTTGTATTGAAGGATTCGGCGATAATACCGCCCTTTTTACACGAGGTAGAATAAAATTGCATTGGACACTGCTGACCTTGATATCCCATGTCTGCATCATAAATTTCCCGAATCAATGGTGTTTTCATGTACATGACAGCCGTATTACATGTTACCTGTTTGGCGTGCACAGACGCAACCAGCTGATCTGGTGCATCGCAACTTTGTTCCAAAACATTTGCCGGCATAGTCACAGTGGATAAACATTGCAATAGAGCCCCAGCAAAACACGTGTCGCCTGTATTGGCAATACCAATTGGAAGTTCTTGCATCGGTATACTAAACCAATTACGAATATTATGTCTGAAAACAGCTGTGTATATACCATCATCCATTATGCTAGCACTTTCTTTGTCTTTGTGATATTGTACAACATGCATTTATACGTACAGGGTTTTGGGTTAATACTGGTGTTTTCCCACTTTACGCACTTGCACTCACCGATATTTACTCACACCGCATACGTGTGTCGTGTAGCTGGATGACAATGTCAGATGCGACCCCAAAAAAATACATCCCAAAATAGTCTTTATTATACACAAATTCATTATATGAATTTGTTATCCCTGGTGTGGTCTGGATAGACCTTGGCCGGCCTATAGTACGGTTGTTTTCCCCACTGGATGGTCATCGAGATATGGGTGATGTGTCAACTTACGGAAAAATTATTCGGAACCTCCTCGGTTCGATGAAACCTCCTGGTTTGAATCTTTGCGCAGATACTCGGAGATACAAGTATCTCAGAGCATCTCAGAAATTGAAAACGGAAAGAGACCTGCATTGAGTAGAAAGAGGCCTGTTGTTTTGAATATTTGGTAGTCATACCAGAATCTAGGTTGTAAATAACTTTTGGAAGCAAAATTGTTCACGCAAGGGGAAATACCTGTCATAGTTGATCAGAGTTGAGCACCGAGAACAGCAAAGTCGGCTCGCGGAGTCGCCCATTGTAGCCTGAGGCGCGTGGGCCATCCGGCCCGGGCATTGGATTGAGTACCAAAAAGAAAGAAAAATACTTTATTATTTTATTTTTCAAGTTGCTCAGCTACCATCCCCTCAAGATAGCCCAGTCTCTTTTTTTTGTCTTTTGTTTTTGTTTTTGAAAGCGGTTCTGGCATTTTTTTGCACCCCCTTTTTTTTTCCCTCCTTATTTTTTTTAATTTAAGGGTGTTTATTAAGGAGTAACCTCAGCAAGAGGAGTAAGAAACATTAAATCGAAAGACACCCAGTTCGCAGCTGTTAAGCTCCCCAAATGTCTAGAGGGGGCCCACATCACCTGCAACAAATCCACTAACAGCAGCAGAATGCAAC
>Ga0335398_10008478_pt1 | contig 12164 bp, 12 predicted proteins | sample BON03_FD_205742 | JGI IMG/M metagenome (GOLD analysis project Ga0335398, IMG submission 205742) | Freshwater microbial communities from Lake Bonney liftoff mats and glacier meltwater in Antarctica - BON-03 (spades assembly) (version 2) | ecosystem: Environmental > Aquatic > Freshwater > Ice >...
GGAACCATAAACGGCGCACTCTTAACACCCGGCTATCTTCTGGCACTTCTGCGGGAACTTTCGCAGTGTCCGCGGTTCCTTACATAAATTACAGTAATGAAGCAGGTACGAAAAAACGAACCTGAAATTTTTTGTACTAAAAGGGTCGCAAAATCGATCCTCACGTTTCGAACCTTAAGATCTTGTGAATTTCTTTTTCGAGGGGTTCAGGTCCACCCTTAAACCGATATTGTCACAGAGTGTGTGTGTTGCTTTGTTGACCCAATATTGGGGAATCTAACGTCAGCGTGGAAAATGTTGGGACGCGACTGTTGTGGCCTCCCGCGCAGTCTCGATTAGGGAGTCCCGGTACCCCGGTTTGGAAGCCTAATGCGATCAAATTCTAGAGGGAAGCTTTGTTGCGGAGATGGGGGTGGGATCGGACGGGATGACTCAGGCGGTAGCAGCCGGAGCCGCCGCTGCAGCGACCACCCTAGTTTTATACCCGCTAGATATTGTGAAGACACGGCTGGTGTGTCCGTGTGTTTTCCTGTTTCCATCAGTATCACTTGCGATCAGGTTCTGCCCAGAACCTCAAAGTGTGTGTGTGTGCATACGTGTACGTGTGTGTGTGTGTGTGTGTGTGTGTGTGTGTGTGTGTGTGGGCGTGTGTGTACCATTAGAATCACTTACGCTCTGCTCAGAACCTGATGTGTGTGTGCGTGTGTGTATGTACCTGTGTTTGTTCGTGTGCGTCTTGTGTGCGTTCGTGTACCCATCAGTACTTGCGCTCTGCTCAGAACCTGATTTTTGTGTGCGTGGGCGGTGGGTGTGGGTGTGTGCCATTAGAATACCGGCGTCGACGAAGATGGCATTCCCTACAAGGGTGTCCTAGACGTCGTGGCCCGCCAATGGGAGAGAAAGGGGCTGCACGGCTTTTACCGCGGCATCCGGGTCAGGAAATGTGGCATTGTGTTTTTGTATGAGAATGAAGTGCTTGCCTAGTGGTGATAGCATCGTTTTTTGTGCAGGTGAAGTTAGTCCAGGACATTGTGCGCAGCGTTTCTTTCTTTTACGTATTTGCCATACTCAAGGGTATGTATTTGAAGAAGCGTGGTGGCATTGGAGTGGGGGCTAACCTGATGTTAGGCTATCTCTCTGCTACCATCAACCTTTTTTTCACCATGCCCGTCGAGGTGTGTAACACTCGCCAGATGACGGGCTTTTCGGAGGGCGGAATCGTAACGATAATGATGGAACTGGTTGGTTGGCATGCGCCGTCTTGCTGCCCGTGTATCTGCTTCCCTCCCCCCCCATGTCTTGCCTGTCGGGATTGGGCGCGCGGTGGTGAGGTGCAACGTGCTGAAGCTGCAACGCACCACCCAAAGAGGACCATTGATCTGAGGAGTGGAAAACAGAAGACAGGTAGTGTACTACTTAAACAAGTAGGGGGAGCCCTGTATTATGTATTTTCCGATTGGCACGCGGCGGCGGGGCGCATCCAGTGTATCGCCCTATATTTAGGGTAATACCTATGGCGATCCTCAGAATTTTCGCCCTCTGGGTTGTGAGCTACCCGAATGACGCGTGGCGCCTCGCCGCCATGTGCCCAACCCCTCTGCCGCCTGGGCGCGCGGCGGCGAAGGGGCTTTAGCCCCGAGCTGCCGCTCGCCACAGGGTCACGACAAATTTTGCATTTTTTTTCCACTTGCGGCAGCAGCAAGTCGGCCAAAACGCAACTTGCGACGGAACTGAATATTTTTTGAGAAAATTGCACCAACAGCATTTTTTTGAGAAAATTTACTCATTCATGCGCGGGGTATTCGTTTGTATTCCTCAGGCGGGCCATTGTGGAGACTCGGTTCAAGGCGATTGTGTGTGGATGACACACTCGAGGACACACTGGTAGCATGCACACACTCGCACTCCAGCACACAGTGGTACCAATACTTACTGGTCCTGGTGCATTGATGGAATGCAGGTCAAGAGTCACGGGCTCGCAGGACTCTACACTGGCATCTTGGCCAACTTGTTGCTATGCCTCAACCCCGCCATCAAGCACGCAGGTATGGTGACCGTGTCATGTGCTGACTGTTTCCAGGAATGATATCCACTCCAGCAATGCTATGCACTTGAGGAATGATATCCACTCCATTATTGCTCATGCAATGCAATGCAATTTAGATGTGGTTGATATGAGTATGGATGACATGTGACTATGGATATCATGTCTATTCAGATGACATGTCATCTGACTATGCACATCATGTGAATATGCATGTATAGATGACTATCAATTATGTACGTGAGTGGGACTTTCTTTTTGACTGAGACGATTGAGACGATCTATGTCCGTTGACTGAGACGATCTATGTCCGTGAGACTATCCACATATACATCCAAGACTATTTGTGTCAGTGGGACTATGCACGTATACATTCAATATGCACCCGCAGACTATCGATGTATAGATTCAATACGCATGCAGACAGGCATTAATGTGCATGCGTTTCAGACAATCCAATATATTGAATGGTGGTGTGGTGTGGGGTAAGCATGTGGGGTATGCATGTAATACTGATTACATGCAAGTGCATGTGGGGTATGCATGTGGGGTATTACATGCAAGTGCATGTGGGGTATGCATGTAATACTGATTACATGCAGTAGTTGCATGTAATACTGATTACATGCAGTACTGTCACCAACTTGCACCAGTATATAGGTGTATTCCAAACACATATGGTCGTTGAAGGCATGCTGTGCCCTCTTGCTTCATCTCAATCCTTGCTTCATCTCAATAGTTGCTTGATCTGATGTGTGCCGTGATGTCACTTGTTGCATCGTCTCACGATGTCACTTGTTGCATCGTCTCACGACTATTTGCCTGCGTCTGTCAATATCTTTAGGTGTGTGTGCGTGTGTGTGTGCGTTTGTGTGTGTGTGTGTGTGTGTGTTTGTGTTTGTTGGTTTGTGTGTGTTTGGTTGCGTATGTGGGTGAGTGAATGGGTGTGCGTGCGTGCGTGTGTGAGTGTTGGTTGGGTTGTGTGTTTGTGCATGTGTGCGTGTGTATGCGCACTTGTGAATACAGCATGCGTACCATGAGTGCGCGCACCTGCACACACACACACACACACACACACGCTCACTCACTATCATGCACACACGCAACAGATTGATACACTGAGGGAATTGAATTCAGAATGCTTTGTTCCAATATTTTGATGCATGGGCGTATACAGGCTGAAGATGCAATGCCAATGAGTGCAATGCCAATGATGCACTCATGCAATGACGCACTCATGCAATGCGAATGAGTGCAATGCGAATGAGTGCAATGCCAATGAGTGCAATGCGAATGACGCGCGCCACCTCGCTCCTTCGAGTTCTGACTTCACTTTGTACCTATCTGCTATGATTACATGCGTGTTGGTGTGTGGGCGTGTCGGTGTGCGGGGATGGGGGTGTAATTGCAGTCTTCGATCAGGTGGCGCGTGATTGTGTCTGCACTTCTGGGTGGCAGCATCTCTGGGCGCCGCTATGCGCATCCTTGCGTCCCGTGCCTGCCGCATCTGTGCTTAGGCCCTCCCACTGTCGTAGGCGTGCGATAATGATTGATAGTCGCGTAGACAAGGATTGATAGTGGCGTAGACGTCTTTTGACGGCAATCGTGATAGATACTCTCTCATGACACGATCCATGGTGTGGTATCTCATGACACAATCCATGATGTGGTATGTCATAAGACGATGCATCATCTGGTATGTCATGGAACTTACTCTTTCATCTGGTATGTCATGAAACTTACTCTTTCATCACACATGTCATGAAACTTACTCTTTCATGACAGATACTCTTTCATGACAGATACTCTTTCAGTATGTCATAACAGATACTCTTTTATCACAGGTATTCTTTCATCACACAATCTATCAGGGGTTTTATGATAGCATGCACCACGCCTACGATACCATGCACCCACGCCTTCCATTACCTTCGCACTCATACCTTCGCACTCATACCTTCGCACTCATACACAATTTCTCCCATCACAAAGGTTATGTCATGTTCGGTGCATGCAAAAATTGTGTATGTGTGCGAAGGTGAGCGAATGGGCGCGTTCCGCGCGCCCCGTCCGGAGTCAAAGATAGTGCGGTGAAGCTGCAAGTCGATGGGCATAAAGATATATGTCGTATCAAAGATAGTGCGGGTGCATGGTTGGTATCCTCTGTGGAGGTATCGTCTTTGCATAGGCATGGTTGGCACTATCTGTGATAGTGCGCTGTCATACCTCCAAAGACGATGCAACGATGCTCGAGTCGGCTCCTCGTCATATGCTGTGATAGCTCCAAAGACACACATGTGTTGCAGACAAGACAAGCATGTGCGGTGTGATAGCTCCAAAGACACACTTGTGTTGCAGACAAGACACACATGTGTTGCAGACAAGACAAGCATGTGCAGTGTGATAGCTCGAAAGAGGATACCAAGCATGCACGCTTACCATCTGTGATAGGCCCACGACATATCTCGCTCTCACTATGCCCACTCGACTTGCACCTTGATTCTCATGCACCTTGATGCATCAGCACCTTGCTCCATGGCATGTGGTGGTAATGCCACATCCTCTCAACACGCACCCTCACAACCCTCTCACACGCGCGTAGGTGAAAGCACGGTTGCTGCTTTTGACCAAGGGCCAAGCTCGTCTGACGACGGCTCAGGTTTCTTGTGTCTTGTCACGCGTGCTGTCTTGTCACTTGTGGTGTCTTTTGTCTTTTGTCTTTTGTCTTTTGTCTTTTGTCTCTTGTCTCTTGTCTCCTGTCTTATGTCTTGACCCTCACACATGATGTCTTGTCTTAGGGCTCACACATGGTGTCTTATCTTAGCGCCGAGACACGCTGTCTTGTCTTAGGACTGAGACATGTTGTTGCTTGAGGACTGAGACATCTTGTTGCTTGCGAGCACTGAGACATGTTGTTGCTTGCGGTGTCTTGTGGTACATTCTTGGGTATTGTGTTAGGCTCAGACATGCTCTTCTGAGACATGGTGTAGACATGGTGTAGACATAGTGTGAGTTGTCTTGTCTTGTCTTGTCGGTGTGACTTGTCTTGTCTTGTCCTTGTGCTATATTGTCTTGCGCCTCAGACATGGTGTACACATGGTGTGCACATGTCCTTGTGCCTTGTGGTATATGGTGGCATGCTTTCTTGTGGTATATGGTGGCATGCTTTCATCTCTTGTCGCATTGTCGCTTGTGCTATATCGTGGCATCCACGATATGCTTGTGCTACATATTTTCTTATGCCTCACGTGCGGTGTGTCTTATGGCATCTTGTGTTAGTGGAGGTGTCATGTCAGGTAAGTCAAGTAAGGTATGTGGTGTAGCATGCTGGTCTTGTCTACAAGACATGTGTGTCTTGCCTGCAACACAGGTGTGTCTTGCCTGCAACACAGGTGTGTCTTGTCTGCAACACAGGTGTGTCTTGTCTGCAACACAGGTGTGTCTTGTCTGCAACACATGTGTGTTATGTCTGCAATATCACCTGCCGTCATGTGTGTGGTTATCCAGTCACACGCCATCATTTCCATAGTCAGTCATACGCCATCATTTCCATAGTCTGCCATATCGCTTCAGTCATTTCGAACGAGCGAGCGCGCGGCGACGCATGTGTTTAACCCCCAACAAGACCCAATATCAGTGTGACAACTGGAAATATGAGGCACAAACTTCTGAGGAGAAGCAGAAAAGACGGAGGCATAAGAGAAAGACCCGCAAGAGAGAAAGTTCCGCAAGAGAGGGCTACACCTGCCGGGCTACACCTCTCGGCCTACACCTCTTGGCCTACACCTCTTGGGCTACACCTGTCGCCCTCCCAAAAGCACCCGCTAAAACTTGGTGGGAAAGACTTGGTAGCAAGTCTAACTTGAAAGACTTGGTAGCAAGTGTGACTCGAAAGACTTGCTAACAAGTGTGACTCGAAAGACTTGCTAGCAAGTCTGCTCGCAAGGCTGACCCAAAAGACTTGCTACCAAGTCTCACCGCTTGTTTTTGGGGACGACGGGCATTCGACGCACCTTTTCCAGGGAGAGCCCGGTACAGATTGAGGGAATTGGCAATTTCGCAGATTTTTTTTCCCCTGGACAAGGTTGCGCGTGCCGGGATAGTGGCGTGCGTCGACACTTTGGCGTGCATTGACTCTTTGGCGTGCCTTACCCTTTGGCGTGGGTTGGCAAAGTGTGTCGTATCGCCGCGCACCCCAATTAGTGATACATGACTCATTCATGCCAAGTGTGTCGTGTCGCGGCGCACCCTAATTAGTAATATGCCGCCCCTCTCCAATTTTAATAACACACATAAACGCACACGATGGACATGTGCAGTCGTTTGGGCTGGGGGCGATGGCGACCATGATAGCCTCAACCTTGACGTTCCCGGCAGCACGCGCACGAGCTATTCTCCAAACTCAGCGACTATCACCAGCCAACGCCAAGGGCACCCTGCCTTTACGCGCCATTCATGTGCTTCAAACAATTGTGGCGACAGAGGGATGGGGTGGACTCTACAAGGGGCTGGGGCCACAGTTGGTCAAGGGCGTCCTCTCCTCTGCCCTCTTGCTCACCACCAAGGAGAAGCTGCACAAGTATGCCGCTCTTCTGGTGCGCCTTACCATATTGGCACTCCAGCTACTCATTTCCAACCGTCAGCATCATGACAGACAGACGGTGCGGCTTGCAGCACACCGTCACAACAAAGGGCAAGGCGCACATTGAAGAGCCCTCGTACCCGCCGCACTACTGAGGCAAAGGGCAGGTGTACCAAATGACGCACATGGCATATAGCAACACACACGCACAAGGCGCACCTGCCATAGACTCACACGCGGCACCTGCCATATACCAAGAGACACTCTCACACTCCTGCCGTATCCACCGTTATTTCCCATAATAAAAACACACTTGTTGGTAAAGCGAGTTCTCCAGCGTGGTCCATAACTCCCCCACCGATAATAACCTCCCCCAATAGTGACCTCTCAATTTCGACGTCGCCTGATCCTTCTTTATCGAGCTACAAAATGTGCAGAGCACTCGCAGCATCTCCAAATTGGGCGCCCCAAACTACACTCAAGGAAGCTGTGAGTATAGATTACATCAAGCTCCAAGTTGATAGGTACACGGAAAGAGGCTACATTACATACATTACATACATTACATATCACACTTTCGGAAGCGACAAGATGATACGTACATGCACCATGAGATGAGATGAGAGGAGATGCCATTACACACCAGATGAGATGACATGCCATTACACATGTCACAAATGGTCACACATTTGGTGTGACTGGTACAAAGTTTCAAAAACCTCTGTTTCTGCCAGTGTTTTTCCCCTGAATCCAATTGGATCGGCTCTGAGTAATGACAAAAGTCCAAGAAGGTGTCGATGAAGGAAGCTGTTTGAACCGTAACAGTTAAGCTTGGATTGAAGGATGCGAGAAAAAAGGATGCCTGAAACAAGGAACTCAAAGATGAAACCGACGACGGCTTGAGGGGAAAGGAAAGGGACCAGCATGCAGGCGACGAGAGGAGCGCAACACAGCCAATTGTCTTGGCTCTAAAGTGTGTGTGGCATGGGCTGCTGCATGTGCGCTATCATCCTGCATTCCTTCTCTTGTCTCTCATGCCAACGCTCCTCTTGACAAGAAAGTGTCGAGGCTCATTTAGCATGATATAACAATGGTTTCCGACCATACAATGGCATTGAATGCTCCTGCAGTACAATGCGCGTGCAGTACAATGCGCGAGCAATACAATACAGGCCGTCTTTGGCATGAAATAGGCCTCTTCTGTCGCAACATTGTGCTCTTATGACATGACATAATGTTCTCTTGACATAGGATCGGCACCACCTGGACTCGACACTGTTGAGGGGAGCCGGAGGTTCACGCGTTTTATTGTGAGACAACACATCTTCAGATCTAGGGCTGTTGCAGGCCCGTGGGCAGCGGTGCGCCTTGTTTGAAATGTATGCATGTTTGAATGTTTGTGTATGTGTCTACAGTGCGGCTTGTATAGGGTGACAACCCCTTTTCTCTTCTTGAGTCAAACACTTTCTAAGAATCTCATCAGATTCACTACTCTCAGCGGTCTGTGTTCAACTTGACTCAGGGCTACCCCATTTTGAAGCGGGTGTAGGTGTCACTGCCTCTTTCCCAGTAAACTGGTCTCAGTACCAGAGGCCTTGAAGAGTCAATGAAAACAGCCAGTCTTTGAAGGCGCCGTCTTGGAGGCGCTCTCCTTCCTACGATGACTGTCACTTGAAAGTCGTCCGCGCTGAGGCCACTAACTCTCCGTCGGGCCGCATCTGCGCCCTTTGTCTTCCGTGTCAGCCACACAGAAGGTGAATCCTTCCTCCAACTCAAAGTTAAACTTTATAGCTGCGTGTGTCATGTTGAAGAAGATCACTTGGTCCTGCCACAAGCATCAACCAGGTGTCAAATCAAATTCTGTATCCAGCGCACAACATATGTATGTTTCGACTTACGTATCTGAATAACATACAAATGTATTCAAGTGACATTCTGGACATTTACATGTTGTATGTCTTTTCACATGACATAAGTTTGCATGTCTGGACATAATGTGGATGTATGGTACCTGTTTCTAATCATTGCCCGCAATTCCCACCTGTCTTGTCCATTACTGCGGGCTGCTGCATCCTTCACCTTGAGGTGCATGTTGTCAGTAATCTGTGCACTGACATTCTGCATGTCTCCATACATGAGTGGTATTGACCGCACATGTGCTGCCATCCCGTGCGCCTTGGGGAAAGTCCGCAGTCGCAGGCAGGGCTTACGGGTATAGGTTGCCATAGGTTAAGGGTATAGGTTAAGAGTATAGCTGAAGGCGATAGGTCAAGGCGGTAGGTCAAACCTACAGGTTAAGCCCATAGGTCACGGCTTTATAGCATAGGTTAACGCGATAGGTTAAGGGGATAGGTTAAGGCTACAGGTTAAGGCTATAGGTTCGGGCTATAAGCCCAGGTTATAGGTCAAGACAACAGGTTAAGGCAATTTTCTTTTCTTTCTTTCTTTGGTTTTGAACACCCAACCTAATCGCTGGACTAAGCGAATGGTAATCACCCGATTAATTACTTAGGACCCAAGAAACTGTTCTGGACCGAAGGACAAGGGGCCTGTCTCTTTTTAGAGCAGACCCTACGAGTCCCCAGACAAGTGGGTAAAACAGTCGACAATGTTGGTGGGCTGGCATGTATTCTCGGGCTAACTCATTTCCATGATCAATCCCCCTAACTACCAAGACATCAGTGTACCCTAATCTAGTAGTGCCCCCCCACTCGGGTGAGAAGTCAATCAACAAGGTACAGCAAGCCCGGAAGGTAATCAACAAAGGGTACCAAACCCAATGGAGATTAAATTCATAGTGTCACACATGACTGAGTTATCTCTTACCGATGTTTTCCTGCGAAAACCCCGGGGGCCGAACTGAGGATAACGCAGTTATACATGAGAAAACATGCGGTGTGTTGTTCGCTTCAAACGAGTACTTCAAATCCATATTCTAGAGGGACTTCCCAGCAAACGGTACCAAGTTAATCAACAAAGGGCACCAGACCTGTGTGGCCCAACATTCCAACTAATAACCGGGTACACCCCCATTCTTGACAGCAGATCACAGACCAGCGCACTGAAATCACAGAGACCCAGACCGCGCGCGTCACATACCAGATTCGAGGAAATTGTTGATACGTCATCATCATATGTTTAGCAAAGCAGGCACAGCAAGTACACACAGGAAGTCGCGTAATATGTTGAGGTATTCGACTCATCGTCGTGTGGTCAATCCTTTGGGTGCGAACGCCTTCCGAGCTTTCGAATCTGCTCGCGCATTGAGAAGGGTTTGGGGGACTGTGAGCACGCCAGGGATGTACAGTAGGGTTCCGGGAGATAGAAACCACTGTTTTTGACCCAGCCAGCGTGTTTCTAAGCACACACTGATGAAGTCAGAAACCCAGCCTGCCAGTGTTGTTTCTATAAACCATTAAGAAACTGCCACCCCAGCTAGTGAGTTTCTACAAACCCCCTAGAAACGAAAGAAAATCATAAAAATCAGAAAAATCATATGATTTTCCCCTATGATTTTTTTTGTGATTTTTCTATGATTTTTCCAATCTATGATATTTCAGAATTTTTCTATGATTTCTGTAGAATCAAATAGAAATCATTGAAAAATGATAAAAAAATCCTGAAAAATCATAGAAAAATCTTAGACATCATAGAAAAATCATAGAAAAATCCTAGAAAGGCAGCCAGCCAGTTTCTAAACCCAGTTTCTATAAATCTTAAGAAACTGCCCCAAATGCCTGCTAGCAGGTTTCTAAAAATAGTGAAGAAACTGGCCAAATTCCAGTCTGCAGTTTCTATGTGCCAGTTCCTATCTCCCGGAACCCTACTGTAGTACTTGCCTGGGCGAGCATGACATGTGTTATGCGGGCCTTGTCTGTATAAAGATGCCTGTGATCTATGGTAAAATGCCTGATGTCTTGGTGCGGTACCAGATACATCCGGGCGCACTTCCATGGTACGCCTCCATACCCGTCCTGACTGTTACCTTGAATTGTTTAGATGTATGTTTGCCGTGATATTTATGACACATAAAAATATGATGACTATACCTGCACTGCCAGTGACGACACTGGTACACTGCCACACCCGACTGTTGTGCCTGTTTTCGCCCAGCCCGACATTAAGATGTTGTATCCCCCCGTTCGCTCATTGACAAAGAATTGCGCACGCCAGCACCTTCAATTCCAAGACTGTCCTAAGGGTAACCAATCTGTGCAGTGCAGCGCACGTCGCACATGAAGGCTCCCCTTGACACAGTCTCAAAAGATGCATTCAGAGAGACCAAAACAAGCATGAGTAAACCCTTGACGTGTAGTTGCATGCAAGGGTGTTGTGAGGGTGCGAGGCCGAGTGTGAGGTCTTGGCGGAGAATAGTGCGGGTAGCGGTGAGCACGAAGACAAACAAAGTCGGCACTGCCGCGCACCAATTGTAGGTTTCGCCGCTGCGTGCCCATGATCGAGGGGGAGTCCCCCCCCAATGGTCGTGGTCTGGGAAAGAGGACACTGGATAAAAAACCACTACTTTGAAAGTACTAAAAACAATCATCATCATCAAGATTGGTGCGGGTTTGGCTGTGACTTTCATGTGCGAAACTGTGCGAATAAAAACCCCAATGAATTATATTTTCCTTATATTTTACTAAACAAAATTGATTCAAGCTGTATGTCTTTCATGATACTCCCGGATGCTCTGTGTCAAGATTACTCTTTCCCATCCTGGCCACTTCCATTTAACTTTCGAAAGAGGCGAGTTTCGCTTTTCAATCGTGGTTTCTATAAAAAAGCCTGATTTGTGCTGTAAACTGGCCTCGCTCCCGGCCTCTCCTCGTATATGTAATGTGTTGTACGGTCGACACGGACTTGTTTTAATTAGCTATAAAGTGCAGTCACGCTCCAAAGAACGTGGCCTCAAAATTCACAAACAGTACTTAGGCTAATTGGTTGGAAAAATAGAACGATCTCACCATGATTTGAAAATTTTGAAGCAGCACCAGCTGTGAATAAGATAGGCATCTCGGCATTCAAGACAAAAATTATGCTCGCTAGTTTTGGAATCGATTTTGTTACGAGTCTTCCTAGTGTTCAGATCAAAACAATTTGTTTGAGGAAAAACAGCACTTGTATGTGTTTGGACATGAATTGTTTCTTGTGACTTGAAATGTAGAACTTAGCAACATGAATCAAAAAAAATGCAAAATTTAAGATGATCAGACATGTGATTAATAACAAACTGTCTTTCCCTTTTTTGATGCATTCTTGAACCCTAGCGAACATAATGACAGAAGTGCAGATGAGAGAAACTATCATCACTGATGAAAGACAATATTATTACCGATGATCTACGGCTCGATCAAAATGTATGCTTCCTTCATAGAAAACTCACAGGAAACATACTGGCAATACATGTTGGGACACAGACATCACCAATGAAAGACACTGTTATTACTGATGATCTGCAGCTCAATCAAAAGGTATTGTTGGTACGTTTCCTCCATGAAAACACACAAGAAACATACTTGCAATACTAAGCGACATTTT
>Ga0335398_10008480_pt1 | contig 12163 bp, 13 predicted proteins | sample BON03_FD_205742 | JGI IMG/M metagenome (GOLD analysis project Ga0335398, IMG submission 205742) | Freshwater microbial communities from Lake Bonney liftoff mats and glacier meltwater in Antarctica - BON-03 (spades assembly) (version 2) | ecosystem: Environmental > Aquatic > Freshwater > Ice >...
CAACGCCAACGCCAACGCCAACGCCAACGCCAACGCCGGCCAAAATGGTGCAGGCTGATGTAACTGCAGCTGCAGAGAGGTGGATTATACAGCTTGCTAGCTTTTCGGTTAAATCCAATGCTGATGCATTAAGTGCACAAGTGAAAAAAATGGGATATAAATCAGTTATTGAAAATAGCGATAGTGTGAGTGGCAAGGTTTACAGAGTTCGCCTTGAACCGATGGCGGACAAACAAAAAGCGCAGGCTATCGCGAGTGATCTCAATAAAAAATTGACACTGTCTACACAAGTATTACAGGAATAAGCTTAAACATATATCAACAATAATTCTGGGTTGACGCCGGTCAATCTGCTAAAATTTATCGTTTACTAGCAAAGCATCATTTCAGGGGCATATATGGTTTGGGTTGACTATCTGATTATCGGAATAATTCTAGTATCTTCTGGGATCAGTATTGTTCGTGGATTTATCAAAGAGGTGTTGTCTTTAGTTAGTTGGGCTCTGTCTTTTTGGGTTGCGCTGACTTTTCATCCACAATTAGCGAACTTACTTGTTGATTATATCGCTACGCCCTCCATTCGTTTGTTTGCTGCCTTTTTCACATTATTCATCGTTACACTAATTTTAAGTGCCTTAGTTAACCACATGATCTCTACACTTGTTGAAAAAACGGGTTTAACGGGCACAGATCGTTCGCTTGGTGTTATATTTGGACTTGTGCGAGGTGTAGCGATTGTTACCTTGTTAGTGCTAATTGCAGGAGCAACACCGATGCCGGAAGATAGTTGGTGGCAAACATCACTACTACTTGAACATTTTGAAAAAATGGCAATTTGGCTGCAATCTTTATTGCCAGCAGATATTGCAGAATATATACACTTTAGCTAAATTATAGGGCTTGAAATAAGATGTGCGGAATTATTGGTATTGTTGGTCACTCCGAAGTTAATCAGTCTATATATGACGGTTTGACTGTACTACAACATCGTGGCCAAGATGCTGCAGGTATAGTGACCTGTGATGATAATAGCCAACTATTTTTACGCAAAGATAATGGTTTGGTTAAAGACGTGTTTCATACTCGTCATATGCTCCGACTAAAGGGCAATATGGGAATTGGCCATATTCGCTATCCTACCGCTGGATGCTCAACATCAGCTGAAGCACAGCCATTTTATGTTAACTCTCCTTTTGGTATCTCCTTAGCGCACAATGGCAATTTAACTAATACAAAAGTACTCAAAGATGAATTGTTTCAAAGTGATCGCCGTCACCTAAATACCAACTCAGATTCTGAAGTATTATTAAACGTACTAGCACATGAATTACAAAAAACAAGCAAATTAACACCGGGCGCAGAAGATATTTTCGAGGCTGTATCCCAAGTACATAAACGCTGTCGTGGAGCGTATGCCGTTGTCGCTCTGATTGCTGGTGTAGGTGTTTTAGCATTCCGCGATCCCTATGCCATTCGTCCAGTTGTAATTGGCAAGAGAACAACAGAGCTAGGTGATGATTATATGGTCGCATCTGAGAGCGTTGCTATAGATTCATTAGGTTTTAAATTGGTACGAGATATTGAACCTGGCGAATGCATATTTATTGATAAGGCTGGTAATTTTCATTCCCATCAATGTGCTGAAAATCCAATCAAAGTTCCGTGCATCTTTGAGTACGTTTATTTTGCAAGACCAGATTCGATGATTGATGGTATTTCTGTACATAAAAGTCGCATGCGTATGGGAACAAAACTAGCCGAGAAGATCAAACGAGAATTTGCTGATCACGATATTGATGTAGTCATTCCTATTCCTGATACAAGCAGAACAGCAGCATTACAGCTGGCTTATGATCTAGGGGTAGTATATCGCGAAGGCTTTATTAAAAATCGCTATATTGGTCGCACATTTATTATGCCTGGACAGTCGGAACGTAAAAAATCAGTTCGTCAAAAGTTAAACCCGATTGGTTTAGAGTTTGAAGGTAAAAATGTTCTATTAGTAGACGACTCCATTGTCCGTGGCACAACATCACAACAAATTGTTCAAATGGCCCGTGATGCCGGTGCACGTAAAGTGTATTTTGCTTCTGCAGCGCCTCCTGTTAGATATCCAAATGTATATGGCATTGATATGCCATCTCCACATGAGTTTGTTGCTCATGATCGTAACGTGAAGCAGATTGGTGAAGAGCTTGGTGTAGATTGGCTTATATATCAAGATTTAGATGATCTTATTGCGGCAGTTAATAAAAGATCTGATATCGAACGGTTCGATACCTCATGTTTTAATGGTGAATATATTACCGGTGACATTGATGCTTCCTATCTCTATTATATCGATGCACTTCGTAACGATTCCTCTAAAAATGAATCACAAAATAGTAGTGCTTTTATGGAGTTACATAATGATCATTAATGTAACTTCTATATAAAGTATTTTTAAAAGTCATCCCTGATTTGACCTCCATAATATGCCTTGACTTAATGAGTTCTCACATAGTTATGTAGTTAGGTTTTGCGATACAGTTAGTTTTCTTATATAATTCCGGCGGATATGCATCAGAAATTACCAAAAGATATAGACCCATTCAGATTGGCTCAAAATGGCTTGAAATTGGCGGGGACACTTCCTGTTTCAACTATGAACCGTCTCGCTGGCTCACTCGCTGATACTGAGGGGGATGTTGCCGTAATAATGAACTTTGATGTCGATGAAACTGGTCTGCCATACATGTATGGCAAATTTAGTTCTAAATTATCATTGATTTGTGAACGCTGCATGGCACCAATGTCGGTAGATGTTAATGTAGAATGCCATCTTGCCATTCTTAAGAATGAAAGAAAAGTTGAAGGATTAGCCGAGCTGTATGATCCATGGATTGTTGAAAATAATGATCCTATCTTATTAAGCTCAGTAGTTGAAGATGAATTGATTTTAGGTTTACCCTTGGTGCCCAGGCATGAACATGCTTGTTTGCCTAAAGAAGCGTGGTATCGGGGGGACGATATAGATGAAAGTGAAAAAGAAAAAAAAGTGTCACCATTTGAAGTTCTGGCATCACTAAAATTAAAGAAGTAAGCGTTTGTTTTGATTCTTAATGTAAGAATCAACAGGTCAAAAATAGTATTTATTAGAAGTTAGGAGTTTAAGCAATGGCAGTTCAAAAAAGTAAAAAGAGTCCATCACGTCGTGGCATGCGTCGTTCACATGATGCATTAACCGAAGCAACATTATCTGTTGATTCAACGTCAGGTGAATTACATCGCCGCCATCATATTACTGCTGACGGTTTTTACCGTGGTCGTAAAGTGATTGCTGTCACAGGTGAGTAAGGCTGAATTCTATTGAGTCTTACATTATCTATTGATGTCATGGGCGGGGATCACGGTCCAAGTGTCGTAATCCCCGCTGTACTTCGGGCATTAAAGTTATATCCCAAAACATACTTTATATTAGTGGGCGATAAAGATGTAATTAGTTCAACCCTAAATGAACATAATATACAAGATGATGAACGTTTAGTCATTCATCATGCTTCACAACAAGTCACAATGGGCGAGTCACCCGCAATAGCTCTGCGGACAAAAAAAGACTCTTCAATGCGAGTTGCATTGAATCTGGTCAAAGATGGCTCTGCCGCGGCTTGCGTTAGCGCTGGTAACACTGGTGCCTTAATGGCAACTGCCCGATTTGTATTAAAAACAATTCCCGGTATTGAACGTCCCGCGATCGTATCAGCGCTTCCTACGATGAAAGGTCATACTTATGTTCTTGATCTTGGAGCGAACGTTGACTCAAGTGCTGAACACCTAGTTCAGTTTGCTGTTATGGGCTCAGTTTTAGCCGAGTTGGTAGGTGGCAAAAAAAATCCTACCATTGGCCTGCTCAACATTGGTTCCGAAGAGATAAAAGGTAATGAACGTGTTAAAGAAGCCGCACGCTTATTGATGGACACGGATCTGAATTATTATGGTTTCGTGGAAGGCGACGGTTTATACCGAGGCGATGTTGATGTCGTCGTTTGTGATGGTTTTGTTGGTAATGTTGCATTGAAAGCCAGTGAAGGTGTCATACATATGATTCGACACTTCTTACGTCAATCATTTGGTCGTAATATTTTTACCAAATTAGCAGGTTTAATTGCTTCGCCTGTATTACAACACTTCCGCGATGAATTAGACCCTAGAGCTTATAATGGTGCCAATCTTATTGGTTTACAGGGTATTGTGATTAAAAGCCATGGTAGTACTGATGAAATTGGCTTCGCCAATGCGATTAGAATTGCCATTATCGAAGCTGAACAAGATATCCCCAAACATATCAATAAGCATTTAGAAAGGGTATTAGAAGGGCAAATTGCTTGATCTATTCAAGAATAGTAGGAACTGGAAGTTATTTGCCGGAAAAAGTGCTGTCTAACCAAGATCTGGAAAAGATGGTTGAAACTTCAGACCAATGGATTCAAGATCGAACAGGTATCAAAAAACGTCACATTGTTGCTGAAGATGAAACAACTACCGATTTAGCTTTTTTTGCTGCAGAAAAAGCAATTGAAGCAGCAGGTATTAGTAACGATGATATCGATTTAATCATTGTCGCTACTACAACACCTACACGGATTTTCCCTAGTACAGCATCCTTAGTACAAGAAAAATTAAACATCAACGGCTGTCCTGCATTTGATTTGCAAGCTGTATGTACAGGTTTTATTTATGCGCTGACTGTTGCAGATAAATTTATCAAATCCGGAACGGTTAAAAATGCATTAATTATCGGTGCTGAATCCATGTCACGTATCGTTGATTGGACCGATCGTGATACTTGCGTTTTATTTGGTGATGGTGCCGGCGCCGTCATACTTCAGGCATCAGAAGAGACGGGGATTTTATCCACTCACATTCACTGTGATGGCCAGTATAATGCATTGTTAACGGTACCAAAAGGTCCTGGTTCCGCCATAAATGAAGAAGTATTGCCGTATATTGAAATGCAAGGGAATGATGTCTTTAAAGTGGCTGTCCGTACTTTAAGCAATATTGTTGATGAAACTTTAACGGCCAATAACTTCAATAAAGAAGATGTTGATTGGTTAATTCCCCATCAAGCTAATATCCGTATTATCGCCGCTACGGCTAAAAAATTGAACATGTCTATGGAACAAGTCGTGGTCACTGTTCATGAGCATGGCAATACCTCTGCGGCATCGATACCACTCGCATTAGATGTGGCGGTACGTGATGGTCGAATTCAACGTGGTGAAACATTATTATTGGAAGCTTTCGGTGGTGGATTCACTTGGGGTTCAGCACTTTTAAAATTTTAGAAATACATTGAATTGCGAATGAGTTTAATCTCAGCGCAGCTATTATTTAGTATTAACTATTATCTTCTCGAGGTTTAAAACATGAGTCTAGCTTTTGTATTCCCTGGTCAGGGCTCGCAATCCGTTGGCATGTTGTCGCAGCTAGCAACTGAATTCCCCCAGGTCCAAGCCACTTTTTCCGAAGCATCTGATGTGCTCGGTTACGATCTCTGGCGCTTGGTTTCTGATGGTCCTGTAGAATCACTGAATCAAACTGATCGTACCCAACCCGCGATGTTGGCCGCGGGTATTGCTGTTTGGCGTAGTTGGCAGTCAGTAACAGATATTACACCTAGCTTTTTAGCTGGACATAGTCTCGGTGAATATACAGCCTTAGTGGCGGCTGGTGCTATGGAATTTGCTGATGCCATTAAATTAGTAGAACAGCGGGGTTTATTTATGCAACAAGCCGTTCCTATAGGCACTGGCGCAATGGCTGCTGTATTAGGTTTAGATGATGGTATTGTTAGATCTATTTGCTCGCAAGCTACCGTCAACGGCATAGTAGAAGCAGTAAACTTTAATTCTCCGGGTCAAGTTGTTATTGCCGGTGAAACATCTGCGGTCAATGCCGCGATAGAACTAGCAAAAGAGCAAGGTGCAAAACGCGCTTTGTTGCTGCCAGTTAGTGTGCCCTCGCATTGTGCATTGATGAAGCCTGCAGCAGAACGATTAGCGATTGCACTTGTTGATATTACTATACAAAAACCGACTATTCCTGTTATCCATAACGTGAACGTCACTAAGGAAAAAAATAGCGAAAACATTAAGCGCTTATTGACCGAACAACTATATAGTCCGGTTCGCTGGGTTGAAACCATACAATATTTTGCCACTCAAGGTGTTGATACACTTGTTGAATGTGGGCCTGGGAAAGTATTAGCAGGTTTAACCAAACGCATTGATAAATCTTTAGTCGGATTAGCGATGTTTGATCAAGCATCATTAGATAAGACTGTACAAGCATTAGGAGAAAAATAATGAGTCTGGAAGGTAAAATTGCATTAGTTACTGGTGCCACCAGAGGCATAGGTCGTGCGGTAGCACTTCGTTTAGGTCAGCAAGGTGCAACTGTTATAGGCACCGCAACTTCTGAAGCTGGCGCTCAAGCCATTACTGATTTTCTCAATGAAGCAAAAATTACTGGCACCGGTATGTTACTCAATGTGACTGATGCTGATTCAATTGAAACCGTTGTAAGTGAGATTGAAACGACATTTGGTGCGCCCAGTATCTTAGTCAATAATGCAGGTATCACCCGTGATAATTTACTGATGCGGATGAAAGACGATGAATGGAATGACATTATCGACACTAATCTAACGCCAATATTTAAATTAAGTAAAAGGTGCCTACGTGCTATGACCAAAGCCCGCTGGGGTCGTATTATTACAATTACCTCTGTAGTAGGTGTAATGGGTAATGCGGGTCAAACTAACTATGCCGCAGCTAAAGCTGGCGTCATTGGCTTTAGTAAATCATTAGCACGTGAAGTAGGGACCCGAGGTATTACCGTCAATACAGTGGCTCCTGGATTTATTGATACCGATATGACTAACACATTAACAGAAGCACATAAGATCGCTTTATTGGAACAAGTGCCTGTTAAACGGTTAGGTGAACCAGAAGAAATTGCTGCCGCAGTTGGCTATTTAGCGAGTCTTGATGCTGCTTATGTCACAGGTGAAACTATTCACGTGAATGGTGGCATGTATATGAATTAATTACTTAAATTGTAAAATATTTAAGTATCTTAGTGTTAAAAATAACCCCGTAAAATCAATATGGCTTGTTTATAAGGTGCTTGCACTATAAAATGCCAGCAGATTTTGAGTAACAAACTACCAAAGGAAATATAGAAAATGAGTGATATCGAAGCTAGAGTAAGAGACATTGTTGTTGAACAACTGGGCGTAAATGCTGATGAAGTAACTGCTGAAGCATCATTTATTGATGACTTAGGTGCCGATTCTTTAGATACAGTAGAATTAGTAATGGCACTTGAAGAAGCGTTTGAATGTGAAATCCCAGATGATAAAGCTGAGACTATCACTACTGTTCAAAAAGCGATTGATTATATTAATTCTGTTCAGTCTTAATATTACCGAATGTTTTAAGACTAGCCGTCTAGCTGTGCTTGAACACACTAGGCGGCTAGTTCGTCTTTAATACTAGTCAATTCCAAGAGGATGCCTCATGTCTAAACGACGAGTTGTGATAACCGGTCTTGGTGCAATAACACCAGTGGGATTGTCCGTCAAAGAAAGTTGGGAAAATATACTTGCAGGTAAAAGTGGGATTGTTCCGCTTACCTTGTTTGACATGTCTGAATTTCCTGTAAGATTTGGTGGTAGTATTAAAAACTTTGACATCACCACTATTATTCCTCGTAAAGAAGCTAAAAAAATGGATACTTTTATTCATTATGGTCTTGCGGCAGGTAAGGAAGCGATTGAAGATTCAGGGATTGTTGTTACCGAAGAAAACGCAGAGCGAATTGGCGTAGCGATCGGTGCAGGTATCGGCGGTCTTCCAGGCATAGAAGTGGGGTACGATGCCTATCTGAAAGGTGGCCCAAGAAAAATATCTCCCTTTTTTGTACCTGGTAATATCATTAACATGGTCGCAGGTAATCTGTCGATTATGTATGGTCTAAAAGGTCCAAATATTGCGATAGCGACAGCGTGTTCCAGTGGTACGCATAATATCTCATCTGCAGGCCGTATGATTCAGTATGGCGATGCTGATGTAATGATTGCAGGTGGCGCAGAAATGTCGACATGTAAAACAGGCATGGGTGGCTTTGCTGCAGCCCGAGCTTTATCTACACGAAATGATGACCCACCAGCGGCAAGTCGTCCATGGGATAAAGATCGTGATGGTTTTGTCTTGGGTGATGGCGCTGGCGTTATTGTTCTAGAAGAATATGAACATGCGGTAAAACGTGGCGCTAAAATATATGCGGAGCTGGTCGGTTCAGGTATGAGTTCCGACGCCTACCATATGACTTCTCCATCAATAGGTGGTGACGGTGCGGCTCGTTGTATGAAAAATGCAATGGCTGATGCAGGTTTATCTGCAGATCAAATCGATTATGTTAATGCTCATGGTACCTCGACGCCAGTAGGCGATGCAGGCGAGACACAAGCACTTAAAGCTGCATTTGGTAGCTCGGCAAAAAATATTGCCGTTAGTTCGACAAAATCAATGATTGGACATTTATTGGGTGCAGCAGGTGGTGTCGAAGCTATATTTAGTATTCTAGCTATTCGTGATCAAGTTGCACCACCTACGATCAATTTAGATAACCCAGATCCAGAATGTGACCTAGATTACGTGCCACATACAGCAAGGAAAATGCCGATAGAAGTTACCATGTCGAATTCGTTTGGTTTTGGCGGAACAAATGGCACTGTTATTTTCAAAAAGTTAAACTAAATTCGGATTTAATATGGTTCTGATTAACGGCCTGCCGGACGACAGAATCGCTATCTCAGACCGTGGCCTACAATATGGTGACGGTCTATTTGAAACCATGACTTTCCGTGCTGGCATAGTTGAATTCATTGATGCTCATCTAGCACGATTAATGGATGGCTGTAGGCGACTTAATATTGAATTTGTGCAAGCAGAAGAATTACTCAATGAACTTAATATAATCTGTCAGATATTAACTGATAATGACGCTATAATTAAAATAATTATTACCCGTGGCAGTGGTGGTCGGGGGTATTTAGCTGTCAGTGGCGTTGAGCCTACTCGGATTATTTCAACCCATCCCTTACCAATTTATCCTGATCATTATAGTCAAATAGGCGTTAAATCTAGACTCTGCACACATACCTTGTCTGAAAATTCTGCACTAGCTGGTATCAAACATCTTAATCGACTTGATCAAGTTCTTGCACGCAATGAATGGCATGATGCTGACATTACCGAAGGCATTATGCTCGATCAGGCTAGGAATGTAATTGAAGGCACTATGAGTAATGTATTTATAGTTAAAGCAGGTAAACTATTTACACCTACACTCGATAAGTCTGGTGTTGCGGGCATTATGCGAGCCCAAATCATGTTGTTAGCTACTGAATTAAATATTTCAGTGGTTGAAACTAAGATTCATATTGATGACTTGATGGCAGCAGATGAGGTTTTTATAACTAATAGTGTAATCGGGATCTGGCCGGTGTCTGAAATGGATAATATGCTCTATTTAACGGGTCCAATAACGCAGAATCTTCAACATGTTTTACAGCAGGCAAAAAAATAATATGCGTTTATTTATAAAAATAGGTCTGAGTATTATTGTGCTCTTAGTGATTGCCTCAACGATTACTTGGAATCAATACCAAAAATTCATGACTACGCCATTACAAATAAATGATCAGGGTTATGTTTATACAGTACGTAGTGGTAGTAATTTGCAACAAATAAGTCGTGATTTGCGTGATGCTGAGTTGTCGAGTTTACCAGCAGAATACTTGTATATTTATGGTCGCCTTTCTAACAAAGCCCATTTAATTAAAGCGGGTGAATATCGTATTGAACCTAATACTACCTTGCCTCAATTACTTGAACAGTTCATTGCTGGTCAGGTTATTCAATATACCTTCACGATTATTGAAGGGACGACAGCACAACAGTTAATTCATATGGTGATTACCGATGAACGTATTAAAAAGACATTATCTGATACCTCGTTACCGGCAGTGATGAAGGCCTTAGAGCTGCCTTTAAACAACGGTGAGGGCGAGTTTGCTCCAGAAACCTATCATTTCGCATCGGGTACTACAGATACGCAAATATTAAGTCGAGCACACAACTTAATGACAACGGGTCTGGAAGAGGCTTGGAATAATAAAGCGGAAAACTTACCTTATAAAACACCGTATGAAGCCTTGATTATGGCTTCTATTATTGAAAAAGAAACGGGTATTGCTGAAGAAAGAGCTCAAATCGCAGGTGTTTTTGTCCGGCGTTTAGAAATAGCCATGCGATTACAGACCGATCCCACCGTAATTTATGGTTTAGGTGAAAGCTTTGATGGAAATTTACGTCGTAAAGATTTAACTACTGACACACCATACAATACTTATACACGAAATGGTCTACCACCAACGCCTATTGCATTACCAAGCAAGGAATCAATAGAAGCAGCTTTGCATCCACAAAATGGTAAGAGCTTGTTTTTTGTCGCTAGCGGACATGATGGTCGACATATTTTTTCAACTACCTTAGCAGAGCATAACAAGGCCGTTAGACAATATCAGTTGAAACAATAATGACAGGTAAGTTCATTAGTATTGAAGGCATTGAAGGCGCAGGTAAGTCAACACAATTAGCCTTTATTCAACGTTATCTCACTGAGCAAAGTACGCGACTAATCGTTACTCGTGAACCTGGTGGCACGGAGTTAGGCGAACAAATTCGGACCTTATTACTGACGCCATCCACCACAGGTATGGCTGCCGATACGGAATTATTGCTAATGTTTGCCGCTAGAGCTGAGCATGTTGAACAAGTCATTAAGCCTGCATTGAAACGGGGTGATTGGGTGTTATCCGATCGCTTTGTTGATGCCACATTTGCTTATCAGGGCCACGGTAGAGGGATTGATCCTCAACGTATATCTACGTTATCTGATTGGGTTTTAAAAGGCCTGCAAACGGACGTGACATTCTTATTTGATTTGCCAGTAGAAATGGGACAAAAACGTGTACTCGCCCGAAATCAAGGTGTTGATCGCTTTGAACAGGAAAAAGTAGATTTTTTTCAACGTATTAGAGAAAGCTATTTACAACGTGCCCAGCAAGAGCCGAATCGGATTAAAGTGATTGATGCCAGTAGAACTATCGTCGAGATTGAATTACAACTCACTGTATTATTAGATAATTTGCTCATTAATTAATATGTTAACGGCACTCTATCCTTGGCAAACTAGCTTATGGCAACAACTTTGCCAGCAGTTGCGTAGCAATCGTTTACCGCATGCACTGCTAGTTTCAGGAGTTAAAGGACTGGCAAAAAATAGCTTTGCCCAGCACATAGTGGCAAGTGTTTTGTGTCTTAATCGTCGTGAAGATCAGTCTGCTTGTGGTCATTGCCATAGTTGTCAGTTACTTAATGCCGGTAGTCATCCCGACCATATTGAAATAAGACCCGAAGAGACAGGCAAGCAAATAAAGATCGATCAGATTAGAAATTTGCGAGATAAACAACAACTAACGCCAAGTGTGTCCAAATGGAAAACAATTATTATCTCGCCCGCGGATAATATGAATGTGAGTTCAAGTAATAGCTTACTCAAATTATTAGAAGAGCCTCAGCATAATACGGCGTTGATCTTGATAACAGGCCACCTTGAAAAACTGCCGATAACCATTAAAAGTCGCTGTCAAAACTATTTTCTAATAAGTCCAACTTCTGAACAAGCATTAGATTGGCTAAGCAAAAATGCTGAAAATAAGGTCGATGGAGAAATATTGGCAAAGCTATTACAACTTGCTAAAGGCGCACCTTTAGCCGTCATCGACATGTTGAATGGCGGTATGGCAGAGCAGTATCTGCAAGTGGAACAAGATTTTAATTTAATTTTACAAAATTCGGTGAACCCGATAGCGTTAACAGCAACGTGGTTAAAGTACGATTTGGTTACGGTGCTAAATCAGCTACAGTATATGATTAGAGCTCGCATGATAAAATTATTCATTGATTCATCACATAGTACAACAGACCAAGCTAAAAACAACTTGTACTGGCAAATATCTGATTGCATAGTGCAAGTAATAAAGCTAGCA
>Ga0335398_10008483_pt1 | contig 12160 bp, 1 predicted proteins | sample BON03_FD_205742 | JGI IMG/M metagenome (GOLD analysis project Ga0335398, IMG submission 205742) | Freshwater microbial communities from Lake Bonney liftoff mats and glacier meltwater in Antarctica - BON-03 (spades assembly) (version 2) | ecosystem: Environmental > Aquatic > Freshwater > Ice >...
CTATAATAGATAAACGGAGATGTATAAAAGTAATTTGGATTATAATCATGTATTTTTCCATTAATTAACGCATATATATTATCAATTTCATCAATATAAATTATATCACGACATCCAACAAACATTTCATGTAATGTATATGCAATATCTTTATTTTTGGAATCTTTAAAAAATCCAACAGTATCAATTAATGCACTATAATCATTTAAATTTAAATCATCAATATCAAAGATTGATTTTTTTTTATTATATGTAAAAGACATTGATTTTAATATCGCATGTTTAATGTTATCAAATTCGTCTGTATCTTTGACTATATCTGTATTTGTAAATTTATTAATGTTTGATAATGGAGGTAAATTAATATTTATTGTTCCCGAATATCCAATTTTATAAACATCATGTATATTTAAAATATCAACAAAGGATGTATTATAACGTTCTTTTGGAAATTCGATTGTCAATAATATTTTTGATAATAATTTATCAAAGAAACTTATTTTTAATTCTTCAGTGTTTAACAATTCGTGTATAATTTCAAATGTAATAATAATTGGTTTGTATCCATTTAATAACTTTTCAAATAAATCATTATTAATAATATAATTTACTATTAATTCTATTAATTCAAATTCTTTAATAACTATATAATAATATATTGTTAAAAACACTGTTAACACACTTGATGAAAAATTACTATCCAATAATGGATTACCCTTACTTCTATACGGTATAGCATACCCTTTAATAGGATGAATACCCCAATTAATATTTTCTGATAATGTGTTATCATTTAATTGTTCTAATATTTTTACAACCTCTGTCTGTACTAGGAAGTAAAATTCAGGTTTAAGAACATCTTGATTCATACCACCATTTTTAACAAATTTAATTTGTTCTTGGATAGATGATTTGAAATTAGGTTTAAATAAATCATAAAGTAATGTGTCAGGATCTTGTTTACTTTTAATAATATTATAATTACTCTTAATTGGATCTAATATTGTATCAAATTCATCAATTAACATAACTGTGTTTGTGTTATCAATATTCATAAATACATTTGCTAAATAATATTTTTTAATATCACTATCTGATAATATAATAACTTTATTAGATATATTATAAATATGACAATATTCATCAATGGTTTTATGTGTTTGTTTTATTAAATGAGATGGAACAACAATGAGAATATTTTTATTATGTACCATTGCAAAATATAGAGATAACATTGGTGTCATTATAGCTGATTTACCTTTACCCATCATAAAATGATGTAGTGGATAATTACCTCCTGTTTGTTCTAAAACAATATCCTCATCTGTATCATATTGTTTTTCCTCATAACCATGAACTTTTTTTGTATAATTTGCGATAATTTGTGTATATCGTTCCATCTGTTCATGTACCAATTCATTACCAGATATCAATTCAAATAATGCTTCAAATTTATATTTGAAATGATATTCTTTTGTTATAAAATAATCATTAAAGATTTTAACTTGATTACAAAAAATAATATGTTTATCAACACTATCTTTTGTTTTTAAAATGTCAATTAATATGTTAAATGAATTAATAATTTTAATATTAAATAAATATTCATACAATTTTTGATAATTATCAAATAAATATTTAATATCTTTATCTTTTATTGTGTCAGAATATTCTGCAATTAAACATTCTGATGTGCTTACAAAAGACTTTAATTTAGATAATATTTTAGGATAATCTTTAAATGTACATTCTTTAATTTTTGACAAAAATCTGTTAGTTTTATCAACTTTAATTAAATGCAAGTTAACATAGGTAATATCTGGTTCAAGTTGTTCTTTTAAAAAATTTTTTTTATTAAAATCATATAAATCATGTACCTTTTTATTATAATATAATAATGTTTTTTTAGCATCTTTAAATTTGTTGTTATGATCATTTAAATAAAGAATATTAAATTTGTTGATATCAAAATTTTTACACAACATTTCAAATGTTTCAAAACAATCTTTATTTGGATACATCATATTATTTTTATTAATACCAATATTATATATATTTGGTGTAATAAAACATTTACCTAATAAATCATTATGTGTTGTATAAAGTTCTCCTGTATAATTAATAATATATGCAATATTATATTCATTATTTAATTTATATATAAAATGCAAACATGTTGTTGGAATAACATATTTAAATGGTTCGTTGATATCTGTGTATTTTAAAACTTTATTACCATTGAACAATATATAGTCAATCATATCAAACTTTTTTAAAAATATTTGTATTTTATTTTCATTAACAATAATTACAATTTCTTTATTTTTCTTTTTGTATAAATATAATGCATTCATTTTTATATTAAATAAACTTAAAACATTATCACCATATGGAAATTCAATAAAATTATATTTTTCGTAATCAATTTCGATATGTTTATCGTGTATAATAACATTATAAAAAAATTTATTTAATACTATATCATATGATTGTATTAATGAATCTTTATTATTTTTTAAATACTGACAGAAATCATTTTTATTTGTATCATTTTTAAAATAAATATCATCAATTTTACCTTTGAAATCATATAAATTTAAAAAACTATATTCATATAAATTAGTAACATGATTTGTTCTAATAGATTTTAAATTCCGTGTAGAAGTATCTTGTATTAATCCAACATAACCCATAATTAATAATTGTAAATTTGTTATGATATATAAACAGTCGCTATTTTTATTATGAGTTTTATGTGTTTCATAATATTTAGATGCATAAAAAATAATTAAAATATTTCTATATTCATCATTTTCAAATATATTATATATATTCATTTTAATAAATTGACAATCCTTAATAATATATTTTTCTTTATTAAAACTTTGATAAATATAATTTGGATTTTTATATAAAAAAATCAATAATTTATCATAATCATCGTATGATCGTGTATATGTATATATTTCTTCCTCATAAATTGGTTTTGTGGGAATTTGTTGTACGAGATTTGGTCTTACTGGAAATAATAAATTATCATATGGAATTGAATCTATTTTATGATAATTAATATTTATAAATACAAACATTTCAGTATTTTCTGGTAGAATATGGTCGATACTTTCTATTTTACATGTAGTTGATTTATTTAAAAAACTTATCAAGTCTCGACTAATATTACTATAATACATACATAGTTCATATATTTTATTATAAATATTAATAAACATCATTAATTTACTAATAAAATTACAAAAATTTAATATATAGTTTTTATCTGATTTTCGTTCTTTATCGGGGTATTTTTTATTATAATAATAAATAATATGTTTACATTCTTGTAAAACTCTAAAATTTATCATTATTTCGTTATTTTCATTATCAATTAAATTATTTAAACATGATATATTATGTATAATATTTTTAATATATTTTTCATTTCTTTCATGTTCATTATCATATTCATTATCATTATTGTGACTAACATATTCTTGAAATAGATCATCTCTTTCTGTATTTTTTTTCGCAGCAAGTATTATTGTATTAAAATGATTAATATTATTTTTCATAAACAATTCTTTTTTTATAAATAACCCATGTAAATATAATTCATATGCAAATATATAAAACATACTTGATTTGACATAAAGTGTGTTATCACTAGAATTATTACACACGTCTATAAATGTGTCAAAAAAATAAGTAAGTATATCATTATAACAATTATCGCGAACATTATCTTTATTAATTTGTAGAATTTTAATCTCATAATATAAAAGCACATCTTGATTAACATTTTTAAAATCATAGATATAATTAAATTGTATTATATTACCATAAATTAGATCATCATTATTAAATATTTTTTCACCACGTATTAGTTTTAAATCAATAAATTTCTGATATAATAATTTCATCATAACCACATTATCAATATTCATTTTAAAACTTTCAAATGTAAATATTTGTTGCAATTTTTTATAATAAAAATCATTTATTCTTTGTATAAATAAATAATATTCAGGAATATTATCATTATATATGTTATAAAATACTAATGACCAATATAAAGAAAACCAAGAACAACTACCGCTTTGTTGTTTTTTTATAAATAATTTATCATTTTTCCAATGTAATATAATATTATCTTTAATATTTTTATTCAGATTTAAATTTAAATTTGAATGATTTAATAAATCTTCACTAATTAAAGTTTCATCTTGTGTAAAATTCAATAATACGTTCATTATTATTTTGTAATAACTCTTTGTATTATCAATATTAATCGGTGTTAAACTTGATAATTTATAATCATTATTTAGAAATGTTTGTAAATTAGATAATGTAAATAAATTTTTTTTATTACCATCATTAATATCTGTATATTCTATAACAAATCCTACTTTTTCCAACAAATTAAAAGTTTTATCAACATTTGTAAATAACATCAAAATTTCAAACATATTATTATAAAACAATTCATCAAATATATATATATATATTTTAGGATAATCGATACTGATATGTTGATCAATATTGTACAAGTTTTTAACCTGTTTATAAAAATATGGAACCAATAATACTCTTGATAATGCTGATGATATTTTTTCAAAATCGTCATATTCAATATTATCAGATATTACAAATGTTTTAAATGGTAAAACATAATCTCCATCATGTTCCAAAAGCTCCTCAAAATGTTGAATTCCGTCACCTGAATTAACACAAGATATTGTTAACTTATTTTTTTTATCAATTCTAATCAATAAACTTGTTACGTGTTCATCTGCTACAATATGATATATACAATATTTAAAAACTTTCTTAAATATTTCAAAACTGCTATATAAATAATCATATTCAACGTTTTTTATTTCTTTTGTAGATAAATCAATCACCGTATATCCATCACCATAATTCATGTATAATAAATGAATATCGTACCCCTTTGTTAATTCTGGATGTTTAATTAACATATCACTGTACGTTGTTAATCCATATCTAGAGTCTTTATTTAAATATCCATCTAAAAAATGATAATATAATCCTTTATAATTATCTAAACTATCAATAAAAATATTTTCCATTATTATTAAGAATATTATATTTCTTAATAAAAAGTTTTCTTTTATTGGTTTTTTAATTTTAAATATTTTGATTTATAAAATAAATATTTACGTAAATATTTTGTTTTATCTACTAATTCTAAAAATAAACTTGGATCCTTTCGTTTGATTTCTTCAATTTCCATTTTAAAGAAACTTGTAAAGGCTTCTTTCATTATTTTATGTTCTGGGTCATCTATTTGTCTTAAAAATAATTTTTCAAATGGTGTTATTATTGACATAAATTTAATCATGTAATAATATAAAAAACTTTCATAATTTAATGTTAAAGCGTCAAATGAAACTTGATTTTTTATTTTATATATATTATTATCTTTTAATTTTTCTAATATTGTTGATGATATTGTAATATTGTTTATTAATATTAAATTTAAACTTAATATTGGATATTCACTAAATTGGATTAATAAATATCCTGGAATTAATAATAATTTATTGTGAATAAATACAAATAAATATCCAGATTTATTATTAATAAAAGTATATGTATTTAATTGTGTAAAGATATTTGGCAAACAACTTATTATTTCACTTATTTTAATTGTATAATCATCAAAACAATAGCCATCTTTTATATGGGTAAAATCATATTTAACATATTCTATATTTATAAAACCGGTTTTTGTTAAATCAACATCATTATGTACTTGTTCTTGTTCTTGTTCTTGTTCTTGTTCTTGTTCTTGTTCTTGTTCTTGTTCTTGCACCTGTTCTTGTTCTTGCACTTGTACTTGTTCTTGTTCTTGTACCTGATCTTGTTCATTAGAATTAATATTATAAACTAATACAGGTAAATCATCTTTAATACTGTCATATAAACTTTTAATATGTGTATTAACCATAATATTGCGATAATTTATTATCCCCTTTAATAATTTTACAGGATCTTGTGTATAATTTTTATAATAATATTTCATTGTTTCAAGATGATTTTCATTATAAGATATGTGTGTTTCTAACTTATTTATATTTGCAATAATATCACCATGTGATAATATATTTTTGGTACATCTTATTTCTGTTTTTAGTGTTTGATATAATAAATATTTATGTGTATTTATCTTGTGTTGTTCTTCGTTTCTTTTTATATATTCTAGTATTTCAATTTTACCACGTGTTGTATCAATATTTATAAAATCAATTGAATGCCCCATATTTAATTTTCGTAATCTAAACATTGCTTGTGCTACTTGTGAATAATATGATTTATCATCAATTATACATAATCCTTTCATTAATGGATAATAATCTTGTTTGATATCTATACCAATTATATGTGCTTGACTATAATAGATAAACGGAGATGTATAAAAGTAATTTGTATTATAAGCATGTATTTTACCATCAATTAACACATATATATTATCAATTTCATCAATATAAATTATATCACGACATCCAACAAACATTTCATGTAATATATATGCAATATCTTTGTTATTTTTATCTTTAAAAAATCCAACAGTATCAATTAATGCACTATAATCATTTAAATTTAAATCATCAATATTAAAGATTGATTTTGTTTTATCATATTTATATGAGTTTGATATTTTTATTGCATGTTCAATGTTATGAAATTCGTCTGTATCTTGTACTATATCTGCATTTGTAAATTTATTAATGTTTGATAATGGAGGTAAATTAATATTTATTGTTCCAGAATATCCAATTTTATAAACATCATGTATATTTAAAATATCAACAAAGGATGTATTATAACGTTCATTTGGTAATTCGATTGTTAATAATATTTTTGATAATAATTTATTAAAAAAACTTATTTTTAATTCTTCAGTTTTTAACAAATCAGATATAATAGCAAATGTAACAATAATTGGTTTATATCTTTCAAAAAAATGTTCAAATAAATCATTATTAATAATATAATTTACTATTAATTCTGTTAATTCAAATTCTTTAATAACAATGTAATAATATATTGTTAAGAACACGGTTAAAACACTTGATGAGAAATTACTATTTAATAATGGATTCCCCTTACTTCTATACGGTATTGCATACCCTTTAATAGGATGAATACCCCAATTAATATTTTCTATTAATATGTTATCATTTAATTGTTCTAATATCTTTGCAACATCTGCATATACTAGGAGGTGATATTCAGTTTCAAGAACAAGATCATTAATACCAACATTTTTAACAAAAATAATTTGTTCTTGGATAGATGATTTGAAATTAGGTTTAAATAAATCATAAAGTAATGTGTTTAGTTCTTGTTTACTTTTAATAATATTATAATTACTCTTTATTGGATCTAATATTGTATCGAATTCATCAATTAACATAACTGTATTTTTATTATTAATATTCATAAATACATTTGCTAAATAATATTTTTTAATATTACTATCTGACAATATAATAACTTTATCAGATATATTATAAATATGACAATATTCATCAATTGTTTTATGTGTTTGTTTTTCTAAATGAGATGGAACAACAATGAGAATATTTTTATCATGTATCATTGCGAAATATAGAGATAATATTGGTGTCATTATTGCTGATTTACCTTTACCCATCATAAAATGATGTAGTGGATAATTACCTCCTGTTTGTTCTAAAACAATATTTTTTATATCTTGTTGTTTTTTATTATAACCTGTTTTTGTATAATTAGTGATAATTTGTGTATATCGTTCCATCTGTTCTTGTACCAATTCATTACCAGATATCAATTCAAATAATGCTTCAAATTTATGCTTAAAATGATATTCTTTTGTTATAAAATAATCATTAAAGATTTTAACTTGACTACAAAAAATATTACGTTTATCAACACTATCTTCTGTTTTTAAAATATCAATTAATATGTTAAATGAATTAATAATTTTAATATGAAATAAATATTCATACAATTTTTGATAATTATTAAATAAATATTTAATATCTTTGTCTTTGATTGTGACAGAATATTCTGTAATTAAATATTCTGATTTACTTACATATAACTTTAATTTAGATAATATTTTAGGATAATATTTAAATGTACATTCACTAATTTTTGACAAAAATCGGTTAGTTTTATTGACTTGAATTAAATGCAAGTTAATATAGATAATATTTGTTTCAAGTGGTTCTATTAAAAACTGTTCTTTATTAAAATCATATAAATCATGTACTTTTTTATTATAATATAATAATGTATTTTTTGAATCATTAAAATTGTTACTATAATCGTTTAAATAAAGAATATTAAATTTGTTAATATCAAAATTTTTACACAACATTTCAAATGTTTTAAAACAATCTTTATTTGGATACATCATATTATTTTTATTAATACTAATATTATATATTTTTGAGTCAATAAAACATTTACCTAATAAATCAATATGTTTTGTATAATTAATAATATATGCAATATTATATTCATTATTTAATTTATATATAAAATGCAAACATGTTGTTGGAATAACATATTTAAATGGTTCGTTGATATCTGTGTATTTTAAAACTTTATTACCATTAAATAATATATGATCTATCCTACTAGAGCTGTTTAAAAATATTTGTATTTTATTTTTATTAACAATAATTAAAATTTCATTATTTGTAGGATTGTATAAAGATATTGCATTCATTTTTTCATTAAATAAACTTAAAACATTATTGTCAGACGAAAATTTAATAAATTTATATGTTTCATCATCAATTTCGATATATTTATCATGTATAATAACTTTAGAAAAATGTTTTTTTAATACTATATCATACGATTGTATTAATAAATCTTTATTATTTTTTAAATACTGACAGAACTCGTGTTTATTTGTTTTATTTTTACTATAAATATCATCAATTTTTTCTTTAAAATCATGTAAATTTAAAAAACTATATTCATATAAATTTGTAACATGACTTGATTTAATAGATTTTAATAATAATGCCTCATTTATTAATCCAAAATAACCCATAATTAATAATTGTAAATTTGTTATGATATGTAAACCTTCATCATTTATATCGTTCGTTTCATGTGTTTCATAATATTTATATGCATAAAAAAAAATTAAATTATTTCTATATTCGTCGTTTTCAAATATATTATATATATTCATTTTAATAAAATGACAATCTTCTATAATATATTTTTCTTTATTAAAACTTTGATAAATATAATTTGGATTTTTATATAAAAAAATTAATAAATTATTATAATCATCATATGATCTTGTATATGTATTTAATTTTTCAGCCTCATAAATTGGTTGTATGGAATTTGATTTCATAGGAAATAATAAATTATCATATAAATTATCATATTGAGTTATTCCGCAATAATTGATATCTATAAATACTAAATACATCTTGGGTAATAAAATATGGTCGATATTCTTTATTTTACATGTTGTTAATTTATTTAAAAAATTTATCAAGTTTCGTCTAATATTACTATAATACAAACATAGTTTATATATACCATTATAAATTTCAATAAATATCATTAATTTACTAATAAAATTACAAAAATTTAATATATAATTTTTATCTGGTTCTTGTATTTTATCTGGGTGTCTTTTATTATAATAATAAATAATATGTTTACATTCTTGTAAAACTCGAAAATTTATCATTATTTCGTTATTTTCATTATCAATTAAATTATTTAAATATGATATATTATGTTTAATTTCTTCAATATTATTTTCATGATCAAGTAATTCTAAATCAAATTCTTGTAATTGTTTATTTTTTTCCCCAGAAAGTATTATTGCTTCAAATTGATCAATATTATTCTTCACAAACAATTTATTTTTTACAGTTAACCCATATAAATATAATTCATATGCAAATATATAAAATATAATAGAATTATCACATATTTTTGTAAATGTATCAAAAAAATAAGTAAGTATATCATTATAACAATTATCACGAACATTATCTTTATTATTTTGTAAATCTATAATTTCTGGAAATAAATGTGTAATATCTACATTAACTTTTTTAAAATCATCGATATAATTAATTTGTATTACATTATCATAAATTAAATCATCATTATCAAATATTTTATCACCATGTATTAGTTTTAAATCAAAAAATTTCTGATATAATATTTTCATCATAACCACATTATTAATATTCATTTTAAAACTTTCAACAGTAAATATTTGTTGCAATTTTTCATAATAAAAATCATTTATTCTTTGTATAAATGAATAATATTCATCAATATTATCATTATATATGTTATAAAATACTAATGGCCAATATAAAGAAAACCAAGTACAACTACCGCTTTGTTGTTCTTTTATAAATAATTTACCATCATAATGATGTAATATAATATTATCTTTAATATTTTCATTCAACATTAAATGTGAATGATCTAATAAATATTTATTAATTAAAGTTTCATCTTGAGTAAAATTCATTAATACGTTCATTATTATTTCATAATAACTCTTTGTATTATCAATATTAATCGGTGTTAAACTTGATAATTTATAATCATTATCTACTAATTCTTTTAAATTTATATTTGTACATAAATTTTTTTTTTTGTGTTCCTTAATATCTGTATATTCTATGAAAAATCCTATATTTTCTAAAAAATCAGTTATTTTTGAAAATAAATTGATAATATTAACCATATTATTATAAAACAATTTATCAAAAGTATATGTATATTTTATGTAATCACCAACATCATCGTCATGTTCAACGTAGGTATGTTGGTAATTTTTACACAAGTCTTTAACCTGTGTATAAAAATATGGAACCAATAAAACTGTTAATAATGTTGATGATATTTTTGTAAATTCTTCATCGCTAACTTTAATATTATCAGATATTACAAATGTTTTAAATGGTAAAACATATGTCCCATCATGTTCCAAAAGCTTCGAGAAATGTTGAATTCCAATTCCTGAATTAACACAAGATATTGTTAATTTTTTTGTATCATCTATTCTAATCAATAAACTTGTTGCATGTTTATCTATTCCAATATGATATATACAATATTTAAAAACTTTAGTAAATACAATACGATCACCTAATGAATCCATAGTAAAGTCATCAATATAAAATAGTTCTTTTGTTGATAAATCAATCAACACATATCCCTTGTTATCCATGTATAATAAATGAATATTGTACCCCTTTATTAATTCAGGATGATTAATAAACATATCACAGTACGTTGTTAATCCATATCCTGAGTCTTCATTTAAATATCCATCTAAAAAATGATAATATAATCCTTTATAATTATCCAAACTATCAATAAAAATATTTTCCATTATTATTAAGAATATTATATTTCTTAATAAAAAGTTTTCTAATATTATTCAAACCTTGGTTTTTAATAAATTTTCTTTAAAAAATATACAATAAATATTTTATTGGTTTTTTAATTTTATATACAATAAAGATTTTATTGGTTTTTTAATTTTAAATATTTTGATTTATAAAATAAATATTTACGTAAAAAATTTCTTTTATCTACTAATTCTAAAAATAAACTTGGATCCTTTCGTTTGATTTCTTCAATTTCCATTTTAAAGAAACTTAAAAACTCTTCTTTCTTTATTTTATGTTTTGGGTTATCTATTTTCTCTAAAAATAATTTTTCAAATGATGTTATTATTGGTATAATTTTAATCATATAATAATATAAAAAACTTTCATAATTTAATTCTAAAGTGTTAAAAAAAGCTTGATCTGTTACATTTTTTATTTTATATATATTATTACCTTCTAATTTTTTTAATATTGTTGATGATATTGTAATATTGTTTATTAATATTAAATTTAAACTTAATATGGGGTATTCTTCAAATTGTAATAATAAATATCCTGGAATTAATAATAATTTATCATGAATAAATACAAATAAATATCCTGATTTATTATTAATAAAAGTATGTGTATTTAATTGTGAAAATATAGTTGGTAAACAACTTATCATTTCACTTATTTTAATTGTATATTCGTCAAAACAATATCCATCTTTTATATGTGTAAAATCATATTTAACATATTCTATATTTATA
>Ga0335398_10008486_pt1 | contig 12158 bp, 15 predicted proteins | sample BON03_FD_205742 | JGI IMG/M metagenome (GOLD analysis project Ga0335398, IMG submission 205742) | Freshwater microbial communities from Lake Bonney liftoff mats and glacier meltwater in Antarctica - BON-03 (spades assembly) (version 2) | ecosystem: Environmental > Aquatic > Freshwater > Ice >...
TTTCTCTGTTACTTCAGTGTCAAAACAAATCGTTTTTATATTAGGTAGAAGATTGTGGCCATCTACCGTATATCTGTAGTTAAGGATCACCTTAAGTGCCGGGATCTTTGGGTATTTATCTTCAATATGCTTGGCTAATCGCTCGTATTTGACCCATTCCCTAACGGTATTTCTTGAGGTTTCTAAAACACTCAATTCTTTTTTCCAGGTAAGTTTTACAACTAAAATAAAGGTACCTTCTCGTGTTTGAATGATGGCTATCTCTTCTACCGCGTCATTAGCAATAAACTCGATGAGTGCCACTTCCGTTATTTTGTCTACCCTATCAACATTTTTTATTACGTTACCGTTTTTTAATATATCTTGTATTGTCATTTTATTGCACTTTGTTTATAAGAAAGCAGTCGTTCCGGGATCCTCTCTTAATACTGAAAAGCTCAATACTCCCTAAATCAGCTTCGTTATTTCTTATTGTTTAACTTCGTAAACAAATAAGGAATTCATACCCTCTTGTTGAGCATAAATATTTTCTTTTTGCTCAGGGTAATTAATGATTGAATGTACTTGTTCTGGGTATTCTTTTTGGGGTTGTTGTGCAGATCCAAGTTCACTGTTCGTTTTTACTGTAGTAATAATGTCGGGAACAATAATATTGTTTTCGCCCGTGTTGTTTACTACTTTCTGAACATAGCCGTTTGAAAAACCGGCCGTTTTTGAACCCGTGTTGTATTCGGATATGGCCGCTCTTAAAGCGTCTTGTTCAGATAGGCCGGTGCTTAACGCTCGTGTGTAGTTGTCGCTTAGGATCTTCGCACCGACATTAATATTTGAACAGGCATCAAGGCTGTCGTTTATTGAGAGATTAAAGAACGCTCTATTTTTCTTGCTGATTTGGGCGATACCAAGATCGAGGTTTGTTTGCCCTTCTTGCTCTAACCAAGAAATAACGTTTATTGCCTCTTCTTTCGTTTGGGGTTGTCTCTCAAGAATATAATCGCCATTAACCCCTATAGCATAGGGATTGAAGCCTGATTCCTGCTGGACAATGGCGGCCATTGTTTGTGCTGATACGCCAGGGGCGCAATCAGCCATTAATGCGGGAAAGTCCATCCTATAGCCTCGAACGGCATATAGATAAAATCCTTTTTCTGTAGAGCATAGAATTAATCCTTTAATTTGAACACTCATTACATATTATTTTGTTAAACATAATATTGCAAGTTGTTTTAAGGATTATATTTTAGACTGACCACCAACACGTCCATACCCACCTATTCACAGCGTGGTTAGACCGCCTATTTAATGGCTACTCGCGCACTATGAATATGATGTAAATTTTCATCCGTGAACACTGCAAAGAACTGAGAAGCAGACCTAATACGCCTGAACAGCTTCAAGATCAATAAGCCTGGCTGAATGTACCTTATATTAATTATTAGAATACTCGGTAAGCCGAACTAAACTAACTACACTTTATTCTTAGCATCGTCCCGAAGAACCTTTAGTGCGTTAGGTGCATCAATACCAACTCTTACTTGATCGGCCTCTATGGCTAATATCTCAAGCGTTATTTTCCCTTCAGAGAACAACTCAGCAACCGTCATGTCAGGGGGTAAGTCGTCAGGAAAAATATAGATTTTTTGACCGGCACGTCTGTTTAAACATAGCATTATGAAAATCCTTTTTTATTTTTATCTACTTTGATGGTAGCAGATAGTAATGATTGCTTGGTTGAATAAAAATAAAACGATTGACCAATCTTGGTTTGTTCTTTATATTTTCTTCTCAATATCTTCTCATTGAAGATTAAGGAGAAAATCATGCTGACCGAACGCCAACAAGATACCTATGATTTCATAGCTCAATACTTTGATGAATATAATTGTGCTCCTCTTTTACATGAAGTCGCACATGGCATAGGTCTATCCTCACAAGGCTCCGTCCATAATTATATTCAAGCACTGGTTAATGAAGGTTTACTTGAACGTGTAGTCGGTAAGTCACGTGGATTACGTTTAATTAAACAAGGTAGTGATGAGCCTGAGCGCGTTTCAGTGACCTTACCGCTGATGGGCAGTGTCGCTGCTGGCAGACTAATTGAAGCCGTACCTGATGAATCAGAAATTGATTTAGGTGAAATGTTTGCTGGAACAGGCCGTTTTGTCTTAAAAGTAAATGGTGATTCGATGATCGATAAAGCCATTATGTCAGGCGATTATGTCGTTTTGCAGGGACAACTGACCGCCAATCATGGTGATATTGTTTTAGCGCTGGTCGATTTCCATGATGCCACCTTAAAAACTCTGCTACTCAATGGCGATGGTACCGTCACCTTACAGCCCGCCAATGCGAATTACGATCCCGTTACATTACCAGCAGAACGCGTCATGATCCAAGGTGTTGTAGTCGGTCAACTACGCACCTATTCTTGAAGTAAGTAATGGAACCTGAACAATCATGGTCAAGAGTCATCATCTTGATCGACATGAACTGTTTCTTTGCCCAGATTGAACAGCAAGATAATCCATTCTGGCGTAACAGACCGGTAGCCGTCACCAATGGCATTCAAGGCACCACCATTATCACCTCAAGCTATGAAGCACGTGCTTATGGGGTCAAAACAGGTATGCGACTCAAAGAAGCACGATTACTGTGTCCCGAACTTATTCAAGCCGCATCAAGACCCCATCGCTACGCCGAAATATCCACTAACATCATGGCCTCGTTACAAAGCATTACCCCCGATTTAGAGGTGTACTCGGTAGATGAAGCCTTTCTGGATGTAACGCATTGCCAGAGTTTATTAGGCACTCCCTTACAAATAGCCCAATTAGTCAAATATACGGTGAGTCAAGTATCAGGTTTAACCTGCAGTGTCGGCGTGAGTGGTGATAAAACGACGGCTAAATATGCTGCAAAGTTGAATAAACCCGATGGACTGACTCAAATATTTCCGTGGGAAGCAGAAGACACATTGGCACCACTCCATCTAACTGAACTCAGTGGTATCAATACCGGTACCGCCAACTTCCTCAAACAATATGGCGTTATTTACTGTGGTGATATGAAAAAGATCCCCATTAGTATTCCTGCTAAACGTTTCGGTAATTTAGGTCGCCGTATTTGGCTCATGGCACAAGGTAAAGATCCTGAACCGGTGAACACCACCGTCAAAGAACCTAAAACCATAGGACATGGCAAAGTCATGCCACCACAAACTAACGATTTACCAACGATCCTCACTTACTTTCAACACATGAGTGAAAAAGTCGCAACACGGCTTAGAAAGCATCACTACAAAGCCAGTCACTTTTATTTAGGGTTAAAGACAGAACAAGGTTGGTTGCAATCTAAAATAAAACTAAACGCAGCTACCGATGACGGACAAGCCCTGTTCACCCAATGCCGACAATTCATTATGAACAACTGGCAAGGGCAGGGTGCTTGGCAAGTACAAGTCACTGCGCTCAACCCGCATAGTGAACAACAAACCGATATGTTTGCAGATAACCACGCTGACAACAAACGCCAACAACTTAATAATGCCATCGATGAAATTAACCAACGCTATGGTGAATTTACTGTAGCCCCAAGCAGACTGATTGATCGCAGTGCCATGCCCAATGTGATTGCTCCCTCATGGAAGCCATCAGGTCACAGGAAAACCATATAATGTGTGGCGGCGTGTATTTTAAGCACGGTGATGACATATTAAGAATGTATTTTCCCAATCCTAAAGCGGTACTTCCTGTTCAACAAAAAGACGGCAACATCATCTTACTCCCTTGGGGGAGACGACAAAGTCAGACCGGCAATCTACCACTTGGAGGTTGGGCAAGACTTGATTCAATCTATAGTGGCAGATGGGATAAGTACTTCCCCAAACCGCTCAAACTACCTGTGCTTAGTTTTATGGAAAAAGACGTTGAAGGACAATCTCACTGGTACGACCTCAATAAAGGCCAATATCTGCAAGGCTTATTGGCGCGAGATAATAACGAACAACGTATTTATGTGGTGACCATTGAGCCTGAGCTTGAAGATCTTCAAATACATAGTCGGTGGCCTAGGGTGGTGCAGATGGGAGAGTCATCAAAGTCACCTCATCTGTCAGTCACGACATATTGAAATACCTAATGGTAAGACGAAAACTAGTGAAAATCGATGGGTATTGGACAACCATCTTTACTGCCCGCACATAAAGTAATGGGCTTTACGGGCTTTTTCTGTAAAACCCTAATAAACGACGATTGATAGCCGCTCGAATGATGGAAGATGTATTTGCCTTTAATCTTGGGCTGATGGACTCAACCCTAATTATTTCTTTATTAATTAATCTAATGACATCGGTTGGTATCGTAAAAACATCTTGTACTTCGGTCTTTGTTTCCAGCTCCGAAAGCAGCGCTCCTTCCCAATCTTTAACGGCTAGCAATGACTCAATTGCTTCAGAAACCCATAAGCTTTTTTGACGCATATTGTATCCCTGCTGCAAAATACTGACGGGTAAGTCCCTTTTCACTTTCCCTAGCATCTTTACCGTAACAGATTTTTTCGTAGCAATCATCGTCTTAACAATTACAGGTTTTGACGGTTTATTTTCCATGGATATTTTCCCAATCATCTATAAACAGGCTGAAGGCTTTTTTCACTGAACGGCTATTATTCCAATCTACGTGCGAAAGATCGGCCTTTAATTCTTGACTTGCATTCGCCAAAATCAAGCTACGAACAGATGATGTACTTAGTTTTTTAGTAATCGATATTTTAGAGTCTACTGCTAGACTTTTTTCAAAATACGCTTTGTATAGCGCTTCTCGCTCTACGTTCTCAGCAGCAGCTATTGTCATTAAATACTTTATTGGAGCATTCTCATCAATTACCTTTCGGCAACATCTTTTCACCCATTCACTATCCATTTCATTAATTATTTTCAACCAATGAAAAGCCCTAGCTCGACTTACATTGAGATTTGATACAATCTCCTGCCAGCTTAATTTAAGATTTGCATGCGATTTATATTCCGCGTATCTAATCAGCCAACTAAGTACGTCAGATACAGGCAAATCAACTCGCTGCGTATTATCTGCTATACCTATTTGTTCAATAAGCACGCTGTCTGGTCGCTTACCGTAAACCTTTATTTTGATCTTTACCCTATCCAAAGTCGATAGATCTGGATTGCTTGAACAGTTTATTTCACCTTCAGAAATATACAGTGCAGCAAAACTCGCGGCCATCATTCTGCGCTGCCCCGCAAGCACTTGAACATTGCCGCCAGGTAAGGCATAAGCAATGGGGCAATTAAGCATACCCAACTGATCAATACTCAAAGCTAGACCAATAATACCCTCTAACTCTTCTTCTTTTTTAGCAACATTATCACTATCTTGATCAACGGCACCTTTAATAACTTCGTTATACGTGACATGAAAGGTTCTGGGTTGTTCATCCCATAGATTAATTGATGACAGTGCAATATGCTTAATCTCAAATTCATTGGTCGTAGCATTCATCGCTGACGAAATCTGTTTAGCGACCATGTCAATGGTTTCAGGTTGAACGCCCCTCCCTCTTTTGACAATCTCAGGTCTTTTCATCAAAGATCCTCTTATAAATTACTTCGCAATACAGCTCAGCCTCTACTCTGGCTGCATTATCTTTATGTACATCAAATAATGAACGTGGATTCGAGTACGTTGATGAGCTGTTTGCGTATGTCTGCAAATATCGCATTGGTGGCTCAATAATATGGCCTCCCAGCACCTCGTTTTCCTTTATCGCTTCCAACGTCTTACGTTGAGATGAGGAATTAGTATCTAGTTTAGTTGGCAATATACCTACTAGCTTAAGTTTTTCATCTGGACGATGATGATTTTCAGACTGCCATAACTGTGCCATGTCAGCCATGCCGGCCACAGAGTCTTCCTGCATTTCCGATGGAATGAGTAAGTGTGTGGCAGCTCTAACGGTCGAAGCGGTTAACGCCGATGTCTGAGGTGGTGTATCGATAATAACAATGTCAAATTCTTCCTGGTAATAATCTAATGACAACATATAACGTAAATGGCCTATTACGGCATCTTCGATACTGTTTTTCTCTACTTGCTCAAGAAACTTGGTTAACTGATGTTTATGGGCTGGAATAAACTTCAGGTTCTCGTAGTCCGTAGGGTAAGGTTCTACATAGCCTAATTTAAAAAACTCTGCAATTGACCAATAACCCGGAGGGGTTGAGGGTAGTTCTTCCCAATACGGATCGTTAGGGTCAAAGTTAGGGTGAATAGGAGGTGTACTTCCATTATCTTCCATCTTAACAAACCGTGCAGAGAAGTTACATTGAGGATCAATATCAATGCCGAGTACTCGTTTACCCTTGTTTACACAAAATTCAGTCAATAGCTTAGATAAGGTCGTTTTGGCAACCCCACCTTTATGATTACCAATGGTCAACACTTTTAGATGAGCGTAGTTTTCCACGTTTTTACCTTACTTAATTTGGAATAAAAGTCTACTAGTAGACTGTGATTTAATATTGTTAAACTGGACTCACATAGGAGAACCGAATCAATTTAAAGGTTCATATGAAAGTCTACTGCTAGACTTCCTAATAAAATTAATAGTACCATAGCGTTGCTAGTACCGTATTATTATTTTGCCAGTACTCTTAATATGCGTTATGATCGCCTAAACCACAGTTAGGAACGTTAATGGAAAGTGAATCGCTAAAGCGAATAAAGGAACGTGCTAGGAAAGCTACTGAATCCGCGCAGACACTAGCCTTACTAGAACAAGAATCAATTTTTGGTTCAACCGCAGAAGAAATAAACGCAGAATTTCTTACGGACGCTACGAAGAGGGTCGCTTTACTTGGGAACATCCCGACTAAGGGCGTAGGCAATAATCTTATTGATCAAGCTCGGCTTCAAATTCTTCAGGCTGAACAGCTTGGTTTGTTTACATCCTATTTAGTTACCAATAGAAATGCCATTCCTAGTCTACTCGCTAGACTACCTATATTTTTACCTATCAAAGCTAAAAAACAGCTTGAATTACTTGATGCCGACCTAGCTTTTTCTTTTGAAACCCCTTTCGGTCGTGGTCGCCGCTTTGGCCCACCAGTTACCATTTTTGATGAAGACGTTCTGTATACTTTACTCAAACTATCTGAGAGACGCCTTATTGGTCAGGGCAAGAACCTACCTATACCACTAGGCCATGACGAATGGCTGGGCAACGATAACAACGATCTTACTGTCCAAGTTGCCGTCACACTTCTGACGGGAATACTAGATGAAATGGGGCTAGCTCGGAGTGGTGTTAATTATAACCGCTGCCTCGCTTCGGTAAAACGTTTGAATCACGTAAGCTTCGAACTTGAAATTAAGAAAACCAATCTTTATTTAGGTGAGACTTGGTCTGGTGAAAAGATCCGTCTTATTGACGTTAAATGGCAGTCAGGTGTCGAAGAAGGTCTTATTTATGCTCAGATAACACCTGTTATTGTTAAATGGATGCAAGAACAATTCACTTATTTTGATTGGGACGTTCGTCGTAAGCTTACTACTGAAAATGACAAGGCCGTTCATCGCTTCTTAAGTACCCAAGGTGACCACTATAAGAAAGAAATAACCTACATTGCTGATGTTGTGGGACTCGACGTAGATAAGAACCGATTAAAGAAAACCTTTGTATCGCTTATGGATAAACTTGAAAAATATGGATGGTGCACTTACCTTATTCATGGCACAGGTCGCTCCAAACCGCATATATTAGAAATATTCCGTACCAAAAATGGTAAAACGACACATTAACGCCTTACTAACCTGCCTATAAAATATCACAAAACATAACGACGATTTTTGACTTAAAGTAATTTAGTTTGTAACGTCTCATCCTTTTAAACACAGAATCTACTAGTAGACTATTTATGTTTGAATGGAATAGTAATTAAACGATGATTTTTTACCTAAACGCATTCGTTATCATTAAATTCAGATACTTAGAGAACAGTCTACTAGTAGATTGGCTAAGATTTCATTATAGTAGTCTACGATTATATTTTACCTTAATAGAATAATTAGACCCACTATAATTAATTGGTTAGTAACGATGAATTCTGACATTAACCAAGTAAAAAAAACAACTTATAACGAGCATATAAGCATAAAGTCTACTGCTAGACTATGAATTAAATCAAAAAATAAGGGCGACGAATTTACACATAGAGCATATAGGTTTTTTATTCACTAATTAAAAGGAGATAAGCGGCCTAATTAAAAATAATACTTAGAATTCACTAACGAGCACTCAGAGATTGACGATCAGTATATGACCAAACAAGTTCAATATGGAGTTATCCACAATAAAGAACAGTTATAAACAAGCTAACGATGAATTATTACCTGAATGACGATGAAAATAGTATTAAAGGCCGATGAAAAACCGCTTAAGTAGCGATTATTTATTACTTAAATAACGATATAAACTTACCTGAATGACGATTTATTCATACCTGAATTAAAAACAAGAACAGCTGAATGTGTTGGTACGGCAAGCTTTAAAGAAGTTTAGAAAACCCTTAGTCTTTATAGACTTCTATAGTTTTTATATAGTCTTATATTAGTCCTGCTGTAGTGACAGCAGTCTCACAAGATATTTATGTTTAAAAGATATAAAAACAGAAAAACATAAATCACCAATCCAAAAAACAGCAAAAGGGCAGAGGTAGCTTAATAAGCTGATTGAAATTAAAGATAATTTAACCAGATAGATATCACTAAAGCTTCCGACTTAATCGTATTACCTGTTGGTGTATCTATTGATGATTTAGAGCCTACTTTAAATTTAGCTATGGAACTCATTAATAAAGGTATATCAAGAGACGCTATTTTGTTTGTCGTTTCTAAAGTGCCCAAAAACGGTGACAAAGAAGCGATGGCGACACGAGACTCTATTTCTAATTGGTCTTTCAATGTTGCTCAAGGCTGGATCCCTGTTCAAACCGCATACAGTCAAGCAATGGATCTAGGAAAGACCATTGCAGAAACGAGATACCCGAACTTAAATGCAATTACTGATCGCATCATTCAGCAAATTGTTGATAAAGCATCATCACTAATAAAATAAGGATCAGACATGGCTAACATTAAACCGCCATTACGAGCAGAAGATAAAAAGAAAGTGATAGTCCCTATTGAAGCGGTCACTCAAATTCCACCTTCAAAGAAGATCACACCCTTACAATTAACCGGCGTTCCGGAAACTGTTAAGGTCGAATATAAAGTGTATGCAGCAGGACAAAGTCAGGCCATGGGCGCTTTATTTGTTGAAATGTTCGAGTTTTACCAACAGCACCATAAGTAAGCAAAAGTAGTTATCCACATAGTAATAGTGCGCGAGCAGCCCTGAAAGGCAAGCGAACCGCACTGTTACTATGTGGGTAACTATGATCTTTACTACGCTAAGCGGTTTGCCTGGCTACACAATGTATTACTAAACTATGTTTAAAAACCTAAAGCCCAAAAGCCCGTCAACGCCAGGTTCAGCACAACAAGCACGTATAAACCGACAAATAAAAAAGTATGACGTCGTTTTATTTGATTAAAGCCCTTTTCTGAAAACGCTCTATTTTGCTCTGTAAGCGTTTTTATCAGTGGTGTTGTGGTATTTATCGTTTCTAGCTTCATATGCGCTGAAATATCGTTTTTTGCTTCATCAGTGAACTGATTAATGACCGTCTTATAACGTTCAGCCGCAACAATAAGCGCTTTTGTCGAACCACTTATTTTTACTTCAACCTCACTGGCACGAGTAATCGCCTCTTCCGTTTTTTGAATAGCAACATGCAGATCGCTCAGTAACTCAGCAATCAGCGCTTCTTTTACTGTTGAAACGTGAGGAAAATTGTCAGCCATCACGCGTTAGCAAATAACGCAGTAAACGCCTGATCAAGATTTTTAGTGGCCCCTAATGCTAAACGCTGTAGCGCCAGCATTCTAAGCGCTACCTCCTTATCTTCATCTGTAGCGCCTTCAGCTCTAATTTTAGCCTTATAATCTTCCGTGTCAGCCGCAACAACATCAAGCGTTTTATTGGCTTGTTTTAGGCCATCGAAAACTTCATTTCTTAAAATAGCCGCGTGTTTATTTAACGTGAAAATGGGTTGAATATGGTGGTAACCAAACAAAGCATTAAACCCGTCCAACTCCTTCAGATCATCTAATTCAACATTATTAAATAAGATCCGTATCTTATCGGCTGGAACCCCCATTGCAGAAACCAGATTTATAGTTGTTATCGTATCTTTTATTTGTTTTTCTTGGCTGATGGTCGGGATCACAAAATAATCATAATCCTCATGTGAGCCTTGAAATTGATTCATTAGATCTAAGAAATCTTCAACATTAGAAGCCCCCACATCAACAATGGCAGCATCGGCCAATAAAATATTATCAGCAAGATCACCAAATCGTTTACCTTTGATTGTCTGAGCTTCAGCGATATCGAAATCTTCAATTCCAGAATTAAGATTTTCAACTGAGAACAGTAAAGCGTCAGCGATCCTAGGGCGTAACATGTGAACGGAAAGGGTTGTTTTACCCACATTTCCAGAGATATTGAGTACACAGATCTTCATTAATTAATAGTCCTTTTAGTTGATGCACCAAGCTTACTTAAGGCTTTCAAATCTAAGTTTTGCTTGTTGTCCTTGGCTGCGTGTTCTGGTGATTTTTCGGGTAGATCCAACGTATGAACACGCTGTTTTTTTGTTGGTTCCCGTTTTATAGCGACTGTTTTTTTGTCTTTATTACCTGCTTTTTTCTTTCGCAAATAGAAGAGGGTGTTTCTAAATGATTTAAGGGTAAAATCAAGGCCATCATTTATTAACAGCGCGACTATTTCATCATGACGTACACCTTGCGAAATAGCGTTTTCAACCTCATCGAACACATCATTTAGCTTTGCTGCAAGCGATCTATTTTTTCCTTTTGCTGCAAGGCGTAATTGATTTTTTAAGGTATTGTTTTCAGACATAGTAAGTAATTATATAGTATCGTTAAGTATAAGTAAGTAAATGTGTAGTAATTACGCAGTAATTAGAAAAAAACAAAAGCGCTTAATAGGATCACAAGAGAAAAAGATTTTTTAAAGGAAGTAAGAGAGGAGAGGGGGCTGGATAGGCTTTTAGCCACGTAATTAGTCCATCATGATATAATGAACAAATTCCAGCCCCCTCTCCCTATTTTCTTCGACATCAATAATTTTAAAATGGAATTAATTAAGAATTTCAAATGGAATAAAGAATGATTTTAAAAACGGAATTAAACATTGAAGCAGAACAAACCGAATTTAATAATGCCCTCGAAAGTTCAGTTTTCGATTCAAAGTCTTCCTTTTTACGGCATATAATTAAAGTGTATTTGTTGAATAAAAAGCCACAGAAAACAGCCAGAACAGAAGCGGTTAAACCGATTGATCAGGCTGATTTAAAGATGGTTGAATTTACGGTCTGTCTTCCTAAATTTGTTCGGAAGGGGGTTGATCATCGTTCCAGGGAATATGGTTTAAAGCCAACCGCCTTTATAAGAAACTTAGTCGTGGCTAATTTAACCAATAAACCTATTTTAGTGGCGCCTCAAATTAACGAACTTCGAGCAGCAAATAGAGAGTTGGCCGCTATTGGTAGAAATCTTAATCAGCTCACAAAAATATTAAATCGATCGGCTGAATTAAAATTAAGGGATAGGGTGACGCACCAACATTTAGTTGACATTCAAACCAGCATTGAAAAACAAAAGAAACATATTAATGACGTTGTCGCATCAAGTAATCATGTTTGGAGTGTTCAAAATGGCGTTAATTGAAGAGGCTTTAGCATCTTTATTGAAGGGTAGGGTTCAGCCCAAAAAAGGCAAGGTAACCTATAAGCCATATTCTGCAACCAGTGCCCGATTAACCGCCGGTTTAATGGCTAAAAAAGCGCCTGAAGTGATGGTTAAAATTACCGGCTTTAGTTATGGTACTGGCGGTTTAAAAAGTCATTTTGAATATATAGCGCGCACCGATGATCCCAATAAAGACAATGTAGAAATTGAAAATGAACGAGGCCAGGTATTTGAAGGTAAACAAGAAGTAGGGGAGGGCTATAGCGCTTG
>Ga0335398_10008489_pt1 | contig 12155 bp, 15 predicted proteins | sample BON03_FD_205742 | JGI IMG/M metagenome (GOLD analysis project Ga0335398, IMG submission 205742) | Freshwater microbial communities from Lake Bonney liftoff mats and glacier meltwater in Antarctica - BON-03 (spades assembly) (version 2) | ecosystem: Environmental > Aquatic > Freshwater > Ice >...
TCGCGGTAAACCCCCCGTCGCTCCACTCCCCTCGTGCTCGCCCCCGCCGTGCGTGCCTACCCCTACTCGATGTGGTGTAGCTAGGTGCTGTCAAAGTGCACGGAGCAGTTACAACTGGGAGGGGGGCGAGCACGAACTATAGAGAGAACAGGTCATTTCCGCGAGGTGGGTGGAGCAGAGTTGTCTCCACCCGACGTCGCGGTAATCCCCCGTCGCTCCCCTCTCATCGTGCTCGCCCCCTACCGTGCGTGCTTACCCCTACTCACTGTGATGTAGCTCGGTCTGTCGATGTTCGCGGAGCAGTTACAACTGTGAGGGGAGCAAGCACAAAAGGTAGAGAGAACGGGTCGTTTCCGCGAGGTGGGTGGAGCAGAGTTGTCTCCACCCAACGTCGCGGTAATTTTCGTCGCTCCCATCCCCTCGTGCTCGCCTTCTGCCGTGCGTGCTTACCATTACTCGCTGTGGTGTAGCTAGGTGCTGTCGATGTTCGCGGAGCAGTTACAACTGGGAGGGGGGCGAGCACGAAAGCTAGAGAGAACGGGTCGTTTCCGCGAGGTGGGTGGAGCAGAGTTGTCTCCACCCGACGTCGCGGTAATCCCCCGTCGCTCCCATACCCTCGTGCTCGCCCCCTGCCGTGCGTGCTTACCATTACTCGCTGTGGTGTAGCTAGGTGCTGTCGATGTTCGCGGAGCAGTTACAACTGGGAGGGGGGCAGCACGAAAGGTAGAGAGAACGGGTCGTTTCCGCGAGGTGGGTGGAGCAGAGTTGTCTCCACCCGACGTCGCGGTAATCCCACGTCGCTCCCCTCCCCTCGTGCTCGCCCCTACCGTGCGTGCTTACCCCTACTCACGGTGGTGTAGCTAGGTGCTGTCGATGCGCGCGGAGCAGTTACAACTGGGAGGGGGCGAGCACGAAAGGTAGAGAGAACGGGTCGTTTCCGCGAGGTGGGTGGAGCAGAGATGTCTCCACCCGGCGCCGCGGTAATCCGCCGTCGCTCCCTCCCCTCGTGCTCGCCCCCCTGCCGTGTGTGCTTACCCCTGGTCGATGTGGTGTAGCTAGGTGCTGTCAAAGTTCGCGGAGCAGTCACAACTGGGAGGGGGGCGAGCACGAAAGGTAGAGAGAACGGGTCGTTTCCGCGAGGTGGGTGGAGCAGAGTTGTCTCCACCCGACGTCGCGGTAATCCCCCGTCGCTCCACTCCCCTCGTGCTCGCCCCCACCGTGCGTGCCTACCGCTACTCGCTGTGATGTAGCTAGGTGCTGTCGATGTGCGCGGAGCAGTTACAAACCGGGAGGGGGGCGAGCACGAACTATAGAGAGAACAGGTCGGTTCCGCGAGGTGGGTGGAGCAGAGTTGTCTCCACCCGACGTCGCGGTAATCCCCCGTCGCTTCCCTCCCGTCGTGCTCGCCCCCAACCGTGCGTGCTTACCCCTACTCACTGTGGTGTAGCTAGGTCTGTCGATGTTCGCGGAGCAGTTACAACTGTGAGGGGGGCAAGCACGAAAGGTAGAGAGAACGGGTCGTTTCCGCGAGGTGGGTGGAGCAGAGTTGTCTCCACCCGGCGTCGCGGTAATCCCCCGTCGCTCCCATCCCCTCGTGCTCGCCCCCTGCCGTGCGTGCTTACCATTACTCGCTGTGGTGTAGCTAGGTGCTGTCGATGTTCGCGGAGCAGTTACAAACTGGGAGGGGGGCAGCACGAAAGGCAGAGGGAACGGTTTGTTATCGCGAGGTGGGTGGAGCAGAGTTGTCTCCACCCGACGTCACGGTAATTCCCCGTCGCTCCCCTTTCCTTGTGCTCGCCCCCCCACTGCGCGTGCTTACCCCTACTCGCTGTGGTGTAGCTAGGTGCTGTCGATGTGCGCGGAGCAGTTACAACCGGGAGGGGGGCGAGCACGAACTATAGAGAGAACCGGTCGTTTCCGCAAGGTGGGTGGCAGGTCCTGCACAACGTAGTTTCCGAAATCTGACACTCCGTCACCGACAACGTATTTACTCGGGGAGGTGGCAGGTCCGGCAGAAAGTAGTTCCTGTGGTGACGCTCCATCCCCGACAAAGTAATTTCTCGTGGAGGTGGCAGGTCCCACAGAAAGTAGTTCCGGGGGTGACGCTCTGTCCCCGACAAAGTAGTTTCTCGGGGAGGTGGCAGGTCCTGCAGAACATAGTTCCGGGGTTGACGCTCCGTCCCCGACAAAGTAGTTTCTCGGGGAGGTGGAGCAGAGTTGTCTCCACCCGGCGCCACGGTAATCCCCCGTCGCTCCCTCCCCTCGTGCTCGCCCCCCTGCCGTGCGTGCTTACCCCTAGTCGATGTGGTGTAGCTAAGGTGCTGTCGATGTTCGCGGAGCAGTTACAACTGGGAGGGGGGCGAGCACGAAAGGCAGAGAGAACGGGTCGTTTCCGCGAGGTGGGTGGAGCAGAGTTGTCTCCACCCGACGTCGCGGTAAACCCCCCGTCGCTCCACTCCCCTCGTGCTCGCCCCTGCCGTGCGTGCCTACCCCTACTCGATGTGGTGTAGCTAGGTGCTGTCGATGTGCGCGGAGCAGTTACAACTGGGAGGGGGGCGAGCACGAACTATAGAGAGAACAGGTTGTTTTCGCGAGGTGGGTGGAGCAGAGTTGTCTCCACCCGACGTCGCGGTAATCCCCCGTCGCTCATCTCCCCTCGTGCTCGCCCCCTACCGTGCGTGCTTACCCCTACTCACTGTGATGTAGCTCGGTCTGTCGATGTTCGCGGAGCAGTTACAAATGTGAGGGGGGCAAGCACGAAAGGTAGAGAGAACGGGTTGTTCCCGCGAGGTGGGTGGAGCAGAGTTGTCTCCACCCGACATCGCGGTAATCCCCCGTCGCTCCCATCTCCTCGTGCTCGCCTTCTGCCGTGCGTGCTTACCATTACTCGCTGTGGTGTAGCTAGGTGCTGTCGATGTTCGCGGAGCAGTTACAACTGGGAGGGGGGCGAGCACGAAAGGTAGAGAGAACAAGTCGTTTCTGCGAGGTGGGTGGAGCAGAGTTGTCTCCACCTGACGTCGCGGTAAACCCCCCGTCGCTCCACTCCCCTCGTGCTCGCCCCTGCCGTGCGTGCCTACCCCTACTCGATGTGGTGTAGCTAGGTGCTGTCGATGTGCGCGGAGCAGTTACAACTGGGGGGGGGCGAGCACGAACTATAGAGAGAACAGGTCATTTCCGCGAGGTGGGTGGAGCAGAGTTGTCTCCACCCGACGTCGCGGTAATCCCCCGTCGCTCCCCTCCCCTCGTGCTCACCCCCTACCGTGCGTACTTACCCCTACTCAGGGTGGTGTAGCTAGGTGCTATCGATGCGCGCGGAGCAGTTACAACTGGGAGGGGGCGAGCATGAAAGGTAGAGAGAACGGGTCGTTTCCGCGAGGTGGGTGGAGCAGAGATGTCTCCACCCGGCGCCGCGGTAATCCCCCGTCGCTCCCTTCCCTCGTGCTCGCCCCCCTGCCGTGCGTGCTTACCCCTAGTCGATGTGGTGTAGCTAGGTGCTGTCGATGTTCGCGGGGCAGTTACAACTGGGAGGGGGGTGAGCACGAAAGGTAGAGAGAACAAGTCGTTTCTGCGAGGTGGGTGGAGCAGAGTTGTCTCCACCCGACGTCGCGGTAACCCCCCGTCGCTCCACTCCCCTCGTGCTCGCCCCCACCGTGCGTGCCTACCCCTACTCGCTGTGATGTAGCTAGGTGCTGTCGATGTGCGCGGAGCAGTTACATCCCGCGAGGGGGGCGAGCACGAACTATAGAGAGAACAGGTCGGTTCCGCGAGGTGGGTGGAGCAGAGTTGTCTCCACCCGACGTCGCGATAATCCCCCGTCGCTCCCCTCCCCTCGTGCTCGCCCCCCCACCGCACGTGCTTACCCCTACTCGCTGTGGTGTAGCTAGGTGCTGTCGATGTGCGCGGAGCAGTTACAACCGGGAGGGGGGCGAGCACGAACTATAGAGAGAACCGGTCGTTTCCGCGAGGTGGGTGGAGCAGAGTTGTCTCCACCCGGCGCCGCGGTAATCCGCCGTCGCTCCCCTTCCCTCGTGCTTGCCCCCTACCGTGCGTGCTTACCCCTACTCACTGTGGTGTAGCTAGGTGCTGTCGATGCGCGCGGAGCAGTTACAACTGGGAGGGGGCGAGCACGAAAGGTAGAGAGAACGGGTCGTTTCCGCGAGGTGGGTGGAGCAGAGTTGTCTCCACCCGGCGCCGCGGTAATCCCCCATCGCTCCCATCCCCTCGTGCTCGCCCCCCTGCCGTGCGTGCTTACCATTACTCGCTGTGGTGTAGCTAGGTGCTGTCGATGTTCGCGGAGTAGTTACAACTGGGAGAGGGGGCAGCACGAAATGCAGAGAGAACGGGTCGTTTCCGCGAGGTGGGTGGAGCAGAGTTGTCTCCACCCGACGTCGCGGTAACCCCCGTCGCTCCCCTCCCCTTGTGCTCGCCCCTACCGTGCGTGCTTTCCCCTGCTCACGGTGGTGTAGCTAGGTGCTGTCGATGCGCGCGGAGCAGTTACAACTGGGAGGGGCCGAGCACGAAAGGTAGAGAGAACGGGTCGTTTCCGCGAGGTGGGTGGAGCAGAGTTGTCTCCACCCGACGTCGCGGTAATCCCCCGTCGCTCCCCTCCCCTCGTGCTCGCCCCCTGCCGTGCGTGCTTACCCCTAGTCGCTGTGGTGTAGCTAGGTGCTGTCGATGTTCGCGGAGCAGTTACAACTGGGAGGGGGGCGAGCACGAAAGGTAGACAGAACGGGTCGTTTCCGCGAGGTGGGTGGAGCAGAGTTGTCTCCACCCGACGTCGCGGTAACCCCCCGTCACTCCACTCCCGTCGTGCTCGCCCCCACCGTGCGTGCCTACCCCTACTCGCTGTGATGTAGCTAGGTGCTGTCGATGTGCGCGGAGCAGTTACAAACCGGGAGGGTGCCCAAGGGGCCCAAGGGGCCCAAGGGGCCCAAGGTGCTCAAGGTGCCCAAGCTGAAGAGGGCAAAGGGGGCGAAGAGGGCAAAGGGGGCGAAGAGGGCGAAGAGGGCGAAGAGGGCGAAGAGGGCGAAGAGGGCAAAGAGGGCGAAGAGGGCGAAGGGGGCGAAGGGGGCGAAGAGGGCGAAGAGGGCGAAGGTGGCGAAGAGGGCGAAGAGGGCGAAGAAGGCGAAGAGGGCGAAGATGGCGAAAATGCCCAAGCTGCCCAAGATGGGTTAAACATCGTTACCGACAACTTGGCACTCTACATTGATCCGTCCGTCGCCGCTAGTTACCCCGGGTCGGGTACCACGCCGTCTGACCTCAGTGGCAACAAGCGGGATTGTACGTTGGAAGGCGGTGCCAGTGTCGCCAGTAACGTCGCTGTCTTCACCGGAGACAAGCAGTACATTTCCACCACATACCTACCCAACCTCGACGACGCATACACGTTCGAGCTGTGGTTCTGGGACGACGTTTCCGGAATTTTCAATCCTTCCGGTAACAATCCTGGTACCGCATTGATTTCAAATTACTCGGCATCTACAACGCCATTTGCATTGGTACACATCTCATCTACTGGTGTTGTGAACGCAGGCGAGCGGAACTCCACTGGGGTAGTGAAAGGAGTTGGGGGGGGACCATCCATTGTTACCGGTCAATGGGTACATGTGGTTTCGTCGGCAACCGCGACACTGCTCACCCTGTACGTCAACGGCGTCCGAGTCGGTTCGGTGGACCGACCCGGCGGTAGCGTCACATCCACCAATTCAATTGTCATTGGCGGAAACCACCTCGGCAGGTACCAGACATGCCGCCTCGGTCCCGTCCGAATCTACCACGACAAGGCGCTCACGGGCGCCGAAGTCTCGCAGAACTACAATGCTGAACGTGGGTCCACCCACCTCGCCGTCGACGCCCCCCTCGTCAGCGTAACCACACCCGTCGTCGGCGAAACCTCAAACATCGTCACCGAAAAGTTGGCACTCCACATTGATCCGTCCGCAGCCGCGAGTTACCCCGGGTCGGGAACGACGCTTTTAGACCTCAGTGGCAACGGACGGACCTGTACGTTGAAAGGCGGTGCGCGTGTCACCGGCAACGTCGTTGTATTGAATGGACACCCGCAGTACATTTCCACTACCTACCAACCCAACCTCGACGATAACCGCGCCTATACGTTCGAGTTGTGGTTCTGGGACGACAATCCCGGAATCCCCGGGACGTCGAATACAGCATTGATTTCAAACTATATGGGAAAGGATGCAGTGCAATCAGCGTCGTTGCATATCGATTGGAATGGGATTCCATCGTCAAATGAGTGCAACTCCACTGGAGTAAGCGGAGCAAGCCTTCTCGGACCGTCCATTGCCACCGGGCAGTGGGTGCACCTAGTCCTATCCGCAACCGCGGCAGAGTGAATCATGTACGTCAACGGCGCCCAAGTCGGATCCGCAGACCGACTCGGTGGTAGCATCACCTGCGTCGACGCAATCGTCATTGGCGGAAACCACGCGGGCAGGTACCAGACGTGCAGCCTCGGCCCCGTCCGAGTCTACTACGACAAGGCGCTCACCGGTGCCGAAGTCACCCAGAACTACGACGCTGAACGTGGTTTGACCGACACGTGGTCCGACCTTGCGAAAAACCAGATCCCGGAGCTGACGTCGACGTTGTCTTTGATCCATACGCCGGGCACGCCCCGCCCGCTCTTCGCATGTTGACACAGCTCGATCAGGCTTCTCATCATAACCGGCAGTGTCCCCCCATGGGACGTCGTGATTTCCCAATCGACGGGGGCGGACGGTGACTGGCGCGTGGCGGGGGCCATGCGCTCGATTGAAAGGAGCGACGCAAATATAATGCTCCCGAGCCGACTGTCCTCCATTCAACCCGACGGAGCCGGTGGGGGTGCTGCGGGCAAACGGGCCAACCCGGGGTGGCCCGTCTCGCGCTCATGGATCTCGGCACGGCTGTCGTCGTCGCGGCGGTCGGGCTGTACAACGGGCGTCGCCGGTCCATGTGTTTGTTTGAGGGGGTACATGCAAAGGTAGAGGCGCGATGATGCTTCCGGCGTGGGCGAACGCAGCCATCCTGGGATGCATGCTCCTGTCGAACGCGGCGCTGGGGCGTCGGATCGGCGCTCGCAGTCGGCAGCTGGACAGCGCGCTCACTCCAGCTGGGCCGGCCTTTGCCACATGGGGTGTAATTTACGCACTGCTCGCGATGGCGGTGCTTGACGACGGCGCCGACGCACGCGCGCAGTTGGGGGTTTGGTTTGCACTGAGCTCGCTCTGTTCGATCGGATGGCTTGCGGTCTTCACGCTCGGGAGCATCGAGCGCGGCGACGTGCGCTGGGCCGCCGCCTTGTTGCTCCAGATGGCGGCCGCGTGTGCCATGCCCCTGGTGCGCCCCGGTGCGGCCGCGGTCGGGGTCTGGGCCCACCTGGCGCGCGCGGGGCTCTCGGTCTACGCGGGCTGGCTCGTCGCCGCGGCCGCACTGGGGACGGCCATCGCGGCGGGCGTCCCCCCGACGGCGCCGCGTCTCTGGCGCGGCGCGGCGTGGCTGGCCCTGCTCGCCGCCCCGGGGGCGGGCAGCGTGGCCCTGCGCGACCCGGCCCTGGTCGCGCCCGTGGCGTGGGCCGCTTTCGGTCGGGCCGCGTGGGGCGACGGCGTGGCGGCCGCGGCGTGCGCGGCCGGGGTGGCCACGGCGATCGGCGCCGGCGTGGCGCGCGCCGTGGACGCATAGCTCGCGCAGAGCCGTGCGCCTGAACCGCGGGCCGACGTCGGTGGATGGCATTGGCAGGGTTACCCGAGGTGGGGCGCGTCCGAGGCGGGGCGCGTCCGAGGTCAAACTACTTTCTACAGTGAGTGGCACGGTCAAATACGTTCTCAGTGACAGCGCACGGGAACGTGCCCTGTCATCCGACCAGCCTCAATGTGCCGAGCGACGCAAACGCATGCATGCACACGTGTGCAAACTCGCGCTCCCCGCTTCGGTATGGCAAAACTCTGGTCGCGGCAAAGCACGTCGCCACCGCAGCGAGGCACGCAGCCGTGCCCCATACAAAATTTAAGCACAGGTTGAGCACAATCGATGTTATCCACGCCCCGCACATCACCGGGTCCAGCCTGTCCGCCGCCGATCGGTCTCGACCGGTGTATCCGGTTCGTGGACGGTGCACGACAAGTGATGTCACACAGGTCGCGCCGACGGTCCACCCCAGGCCCACGTGGCCTCGCGCAATGCACCGCGCAGCCACTCCCGCAAACAACGCGGCGCTCACCTGACGCGGCGTCGGGCGACCAACGTCCGTGCACTTCGGTGCGATGCACGGGGAACGTGTAAAACTGAATTGCACATGCTGTGACGAGGCAGAGACGAGGCGGCCGCCGCGATGGGCAGGTCCTGCAGAACGTATTTTTCGAAATCTGACACTCCGTCCCCGACAAAGTAGTTTCTCGGGGAGGTGGCAGGTCCTGCAGAAAGTAGTTCCGGGGGTATTGCTCCGTCCCCGACAAAGTATTTGCTCGGGGAAGTGGCAGGTCCTTCAGAAAGTAGCTCCGGTGGTGTCGCTCCGTCCTCGACAAAGTAATTTCTCGGGGAGGTGGACGATCGGCCAGCTGATCGAGTGTCTGCTGGGCAAGCTCTGCTGCTGTGACGGCTTCATTGGCGACGGGACGCCCTTCCGCGGCGCCTCGATCGAGCACATCGCCGATGAGCTCGAAAAGCACGGCTACCAGCGCTACGGCAACGAGCGCCTCTACAATGGGATGACGGGCGAGATGATGGAGGGCCTCGCCTTCATGGGGCCGACCTACTACCAGCGCCTCAAGCACATGGTCGTCGACAAGGAGCACGCGCGCGCGCGCGGCCCCGTGCAGATCCTGACGCGGCAGCCAGTCGAGGGCCGCTCGCGCGAGGGTGGGCTGCGGTTTGGCGAGATGGAGCGCGACTGCGTCATCAGCCACGGAGCCTCGGCCGTGCTCCGCGAACGGCTCTTTGAGCAGTCGGACCCCTTCACCGCGACCATCTGCGGCGCGCGCGGCCTGCTGTGCGACTCGGCGTCCGAGGGCATGCAGGTGCGCAACTCGACCGTCTTTTGCCGCAACTGCAGCTCGGCCGAGCACTGCAAGAAGGTGCAGCTCCCCTACGCGTTCAAGCTGTTCCTACAAGAGCTCTATGCCCTCAACATTGCGCCGCGCCTCCGAGTCGACACGCTGTCCTCGGCCCAGGCGTCCGTGCGCGTCGATGCGAAGGGCACGGACACTCCGTGAGGACTCCACGACGGGCCGATAAATCCGGCGGGGCGCGAGGAGCCCCCCCCCTGGGGGCGAAGAACCCACACCCCGACGCGGTAACCCCGCCCTAGATGAAAAAAAATCTCGGTGGCAGTATAACGCCACCTACCCGTCGTTCCTCTCCATGGGCTCTCTCGCAACGTCCGCGGGCGGCATGCTCCTGTTCCTTGCCATGGCACATGGCGACGCCTCGGAGGCTGCGAATGCGACGAGCACGAACAGCACGACGAGCACGGACAGCTCGATCTGCTCGCCGACCGCGCTCTTCGACCTATGTGACGTCTGGTCGATCGCCGCCCTGGTCTTGTTCAGCCTGCTCGCCGTCGTACTGATCGTGCGCGCCTGCATGTCGTGCGTACGGTGCAATACGCAGTCAGCCGACGACGAGCCACTGGCAGCGGCCAATGTCCCGACGATCGCGGTGATCGCCAGTCCCACTGCCCCGGCCCCCGCGCCCCCCTTGGCCGCTGCGCCAGGCCCGTCGCCCCTACCCGCCCAGCGGAGCGCGAATTCGACGAGTCGGTCGAACAGTCGACGGGCGATGCGCGTGTAAACCGCGCGCTCGAAAACTAGGGGTATGGCATGGAGGATTTCCCTCGTTCATTGCTCGTATCTCTTACGTGGCGGTACCGTTTCCCGGGGTGGGGTGTGCCGCGATGGCGGTTGCGAGGTACACCGCGAACCGGAGTCCCATGGGACGCTCCGATGCGCCACTGGGCGCCACCGGCGTACCAAAAAAATATATGTGAGCACCGGGTCCGGGTCGTAGCTTTCAGATGGGAACTGTCCGCGAGTTGGGATTCGATGGATCGCGCGCGTACGCCACCGCGGTGCTCCAGCGGGTGGATGGACCACGTGCGCTCCTCGCACAGCGCCCTCTGGGTCAACCCCGAGGACCCGTCAGCTCACCCGATTGAGTCTGCATTTTTGATCCCATCCGCCCACGGGGGGGGGGGGAGCTGCGCTGGAGTTCGTCTAGGCGCCGATGAGCGCAGGCAGGTCGGCGCGCGGCACGAACCCCGGGTGCGCCTCCCCGTCGACCACCCAAGTCGGATAGGCAGTCGCATGTTCGCACCGGGCGTCCTCCGTCTTGTCGCACATCACGACTTCCACATTGGGCATGCCGTCGAGCTCGTCCACCTGCCGCTGCGTCCATCCGCACCAGCTCGCGCCCAGCAGCAGCGCGGGCTCGCGGGGGGGCTCAACGGCGGGCGCGGCGGACGTCAACCCAGGGTCCGAGATCGAGACCATGCTCGATGTGATGGCGGTCTCGACCGCGGCGGGCCCCGACCCCGTCGCCGGCATGGGGCCGACCCCGGACCCTTGCCCGGGGCTGACCCAGGCACGCGTTCTCGCGGGGCCCATTCGACCCCGAATGCGGTAGCTTCTTCGATTCGACGGATGGACGACGCCATCCGCTTCGCGAATGGCCACATTGCTAACCGACGCAGGCAGGGTTTGGTATAGTCACATATTATTGATGGCAACGGAACCTGCTCTTGGCGACTGGACCGATTCCTAATTTCTAATAACGGTAAGGGGATACAGCCCCGAGCGCCGTACGTTTCCAATATTCCGACACAGAGGCCTGTGGTAGCTTGCACGTGTGGTTATAGGCACCCTTGACGCTACTCAAAAGATACATCGAAAATGTAGCGCGAGGCAATGGGTGCAATTTCGAATATCGGTACATTACATCCACCGCCGTGGGCATGCGCGAGAGCGGCGTGCACATGGGAGGCACAGGCACCGCCACGCCACCGAGGGGGGCTGTCGCATGGCCAGGGAGGTGGGGGGCCGTTTGATTTTGGAAACGGTCCCACGTGAGCACGTTTCGGCTGTTCTTGGGACTGGTCCCGCGTGAGCACGCACGGTTGACATTGGAACAGGTCCCGCGCGGGCAGGTGCAGGAACGCATCCAGCTCGGGAAGCAACTCCAGTCAGAGCGCGAGGGCGACCTGTGCGGGATGCGGGCGCGGCCTCAAGAGCTCTTGCCGCCGCCCTCGCTGCCGCCCTCGCCCCCCCCTCCATTTCCTCCCCCATCTCCTCCACCCTAACCACCGCCGCCCTCGCCGCCGCCCTCGCCGCCTGGCCGCGTCCGCCAGAACGGAGTTTTCAGAGGCTGCAGAGCGACGCGCCGGTTCAACGGGCAATGGCGACGCCGAGTGGCGGCCACACCGCCAGTGCTCCGTGAGTCCAGGTGCAAAGCACTACGCGGGCCAGTGGCCCCTACCACCATCGCCACGCGCCAATTTGGACCATGATCGGTGTCGTTGTCCTTAATAATGAATGCGTTGGTGTGTGTGCGTGATAATGGGAGCGGATAGAGCATTTTGTAGCTGTGATGCTGGAGCGCATCACTGGGTTATAACCAACTCGGATTGATTAACCCTGCTGTACCTGTATGTGACGTGCTCTGGTACATGGCTTGGATATTGACTGCTACAAGACGCGAGATCACAATATAACACACACAAGCTGCCGGTACGTAGCCAGTAGACAATACAAGACACAATCCCTCGAACCGCCGCGCGCGCGCCGCGTCACCACACAACAAACAGGAAGCCACCTTGTGGTTAAGGATTAACCCCAACTTTCCCGAACCAACCACCATCTCCCTCCGGATTCGAACCGCGTGCGTCACCGCACGCGGGGTCCGTGGAAGATAGCTGAGAACGCACCCTCGCAAAACAGTGCGCGCGCGCTCGGCCCGTGATACCCCACACACAGATATTTACACGCACACCCCACCCTGCTGGTCCCCTCGCACGTGGCACATCTTAACCATGTAGGACGGCTCGAACACCCACACGCGCAGACAATATGCGTGTGCGTTTGGCCCGTGATACCCCATATATATATATACACACACACACACACACACACACATATATATATATATATATATATATATATATA
>Ga0335398_10008490_pt1 | contig 12155 bp, 14 predicted proteins | sample BON03_FD_205742 | JGI IMG/M metagenome (GOLD analysis project Ga0335398, IMG submission 205742) | Freshwater microbial communities from Lake Bonney liftoff mats and glacier meltwater in Antarctica - BON-03 (spades assembly) (version 2) | ecosystem: Environmental > Aquatic > Freshwater > Ice >...
CACACACACACACACACACACACACACACACACACACACACACACACACACACACACACACACACACCCACACACCCACATGTTCACACGCTTACCCTCACACACACACACACACATGCAAGTGTGGTGGTGTCAGCAGCCATTTTAACGTCTGTGTTTGTGTGGGTGGGTCGACAGCAACAATATTTGTGTGTTTTTGTGTGTGTGGCAACAGCAGATGCGATACAGTAGCGTTCCGGGACATAGAAACCACCGAAATGACCCATCAAGTGTGTTTCTAAGCACACACTGATGAAGCCAGCACCCAGCCTGCCAGCATTGGTTGTTTCTTGTTGTTTTTTTTTGGTTTCTATAAACCATTAAGAAACTGCCACCCCAGCCAGCAGGTTTCTAAAGTACAAAGAAAGAAGGTCAACAAAAATATTTCTGTATTGAGATTTTATGTTGAATTCTTTAAGAGATTTTATGTTAAATTCTTATTAGAAATTATGTTTTTTTAAGAGATTTTATGTTGGAGAAGTTTCTATAGTTCATTAAGAAACTGCCCAAATCGCTACCAGCGGGTTTCTAAAAAAAGTGCAAGAAACCGGCCAAATTCCAAACTGCAGTTGCTATCTGCCAGTTTTTATGTCCCAGAACGCTACTGTACGGCGCCCAAGAAAAATATCTGCCACCGCGCGTCAAGTGAGCAAATCCCACAAACGAGATCTTGTCAAGCATAAGAACGTTTAGTTTAGGCCCTTTTAGGTCCTAGCTGGGTATATTAAGCTTGTGCCTTTGCGCACATACAAAATGGTGGCTGACGCCCCCACTAAGAGCTTGCCGTCACCGGCATTCGTCGGGCACTGACAGATCATGACTGGTCATGTTCTTTTTGCCGCTCGCCTCCTACGTTGCTTTGGGGGCTAATTTTGAGCACTGTTTTTGAACGCTGCGTTTCCATATTTTTTTCGCTTGATTGTCTATTATTTGTTCCTCGCCTCCTGCGTTGCGTCCAAACTTTTGAGCTGCGGTTTGATTTTTTGTTCCCTGCTTGTTTATTTATATTTTGTTTCTCCATGTTTTTACCATTCTTTAATTTTTTGTTGGTTTGTCCAATACTGTCTGTCAAAGATCCCACTATTGTGAATGGGGGAGACTCGGAGCGATACAGCGCCCCACGAACAAGATGTGCCGCCATGCGTCAACGCCCACGAACGAGATTTTGTCACGCATCAAAACGTTTAGTTCAGACCCTTTTAGGTCAGACGTACATTTTGGAAAGACTTTTTCCCGCTCAAGTTCGCGAGCAGCCGGCTATTTCAGCCCGCGCAGCGACTGGCTGCCATTTCATCCCTCGCAGCGACTGGTGGTCGAGTTTAGAGCATATTAGTGTCACACGTACTCTTGTGACTCTGGCTTGTCCTTTCTCAACGGACATATCCTTTGTTTCATACGGTCACGTGAATAGTTATAGATAAATATAAAAGGGACGAGGGTGAGAGGCGAGGGCGAGAGAACAAAAGACATGGTTGGACAAGGTGGATCGATCTAGTAGTGCATACAATAGTAGAGTAGCACTAAAGTGGTTTATCCAATTTCTACATCTTCATTAAAACCGTAAAAGGGAAAAGCTCGTTAGTTCGTCAGCCCAGTGACACTTGGTGAAGAGAAAACCCTCGAGAAGAATTCTGTGTTCCCCCCCTCGTCTGCAGGTAAACCAGCGGCGTGGATTTCCATCGCCGGAACAACTTTTGAATCCGTGTGATTTGTTCTCTTCAGGCATTGAATCTTCAACCGTTGCCCCGCCGCCCTTGATTCACTTGATCTGGGAACTCTTCGCAGAACATCCGTGGAGATTTGTGCTGCTACATTTTCATCCCTGTACATGTAGGAAAAGACGTCAGCACGGCACTAAAATTTTGGAGTGTTATTCCCATTTGAACAGGCACATGCGTAGAAATCAGAAGGGCACTGACAGATGACCTGTGCGGGAATCGAAGACGATGCCGGTGATGCATACCCTGCGTTACCATACGCGCAAGCACCGCTGATTGCTTGTCTTGCGATTCTCTTGCATTTTCTTCCTCGGCTGGGTGTGGGCGGCTCGGCATCTTCGATGCGCCAAGTTTCGTTTCGTCGAGCGGTGTGATCCTACTGTCATCTGGGCATCGTCGTTGTTGAGACGTCACATGCTCCGCCTTCCAGATGTTGCCCAGACCCTCGCATCCTTGCGCACCGAGTTGGTGCATGCGACTTTGCTGCTCCTCGAGGTATGCCTGCTGCGGGCCGATAATACTGCCAGGTCGGCAGATACGCAGCCAAGCAATTGCCTCGCGCGCCGTAAAATTGTGGTGCTTCATTATATAGAGTCCAATAAGGGTGCCAGTTCGCCCTAGTCCAGCAAGGCAGTGTACGGCAATCATTCCATTGTCTCTTTCGGCAATGCGCAAAAAAGAATCTACAATCGAGTCGCTTGGCGTCGAGCAGTCGGAGAACTTGAGGTCGACATGGTCGAACCCCGCATCAACAAAGGTGGACGCCTTGTACTGGGAAGAGTTTAGGCGAACGACGGTGCTGACTCCCAGGTGTTTGAAAACCTGGATGAAATTAGAGGCGCATTTACCGTGGCTCCAGGTCAGCTCTTGGGCTGACGGCTCTGCTTGATGTCTCTCGTTTCGATCCAGATAGTCTCCCACCGGACCTCGCAAGGCTATAAACTTGTTTGGCACGACCTCGTGCATGTCCCCATTGAGGAGACTGTCGTAGTAAAAGTATTCTTCGCAGACAAACTTGTCCGTCTTGAAGAAGCCCTCGGTCACCGCTCGCTGAAGCCCTGCCAAACAGTCCTGAAAGACTGAAGTCACAAAGATGCATGCAATTCCACACGTTTCCAGCTTGCACAAATAATTGCAGCCGACCAACATACGAGCAAACCTGAACGTGAAGGTCGAAACTGCTCTTGGCCCACGTTGCATCGCGGAACGGAAGGCTGAGGACAGCATCGAGGCCCGCAAAGGGCTGCCACGCCTGCTCTGGGGTTACGCCCAAGTTGAGGCAAAGGAAGGCGCCGAGCAGAAACATCGAATTGGAAATGTCTTCGGGTTTGTCCGTCGTGTAATATACAATCTTTTGATCTAGCGGTGTGCAGGTGAGCAGGTGGTGGAGCTGTTTGCACATCTGGTGCGTCGTGCCCAGGTTGACCGGGCCAAAGTCAGCGCAGAAGGGTGTATACTGTCGGCGCTTGCTGAGCGTCAAAAAGACCGTGTCTTCGTCCTGCTGCAGCGGGGTACCCGAGCAGTACTGGCCCAGGTAGAGCTTGCCCTCGATGACAGGCAGGTAGTCCTTCAGCATGCGCTGGGCCCCATTTCCCAGCGTCCAGTCAGGCACCTCCTTGCATGATGATTCAAGCATCTGGATGATAGATAATTTTTTTTTCTTTAGATACCAATCCACTGATAATCCATTTTCTGACTTGTAAAGAGAGAAAGTTTATTATAAGACAAGCACCAATTTACGACTGAATTTCGTGTAGTAATTATCTGTTTTTATTCGCCCTAGGTCAAGACCAGGAGAAAATGTACGACTCGGATATCAACAACGAAGAAAATTCGATACGACTTGAATATACAACAAAAAAACTCGATTTCAACCAACGCTCGAAGATTTGAATGGAAAATCGAGAAATAGATGCACATCAAGCGCTGAGGGTGTTGTACAGTATGGGCGCTGATGAGGGCATGGAGACAAATTTCGCTACCGATACCATCCTGACTAAACGTGTGAACATGGCCGTATTGGTTACATCGCATAATGCACTTCAGCTTGGTCTTTGGGACTTTTTGAGAAAGTCGCTAATTTGTTCTTCTCGAGTGTGATATTGGACCGTCGGAATGTTTCCGGTTTCCGAAGGAATATCAATACCGTACGTGTCAGTACGTATGTGGAACAAGTTCAAGTTCAAGTTGTTTACTACTTCAAGAAGCGCAACGGACGTGCTGGTACCAAAGTAAAAGGAGCAGTACAAAAAATTAGTACCAGGGCAAAGTCCCGTTTCCGTACGGACAATTTCGATTAGTCTAGATTCGTCAAAAAGAATGGAGCACCTGTAGTAAAAATTTATCTACCGACCTACAAATCCATCCTCCAAGCCCCTCTAAATTCACACCCTTTTGTTTGTAGGGTTTATTTCAATACTCTTCTCTTAGCGCGGATCCCAGGGCTCTTTTGTGTAAGAGGAATGTTTAAGATTTTCAACGGCAAAAATTGTCGAATTTGTCAGCTTTACTGGTGCTTTCACATGTCAATATCTAGTAAAACCCGTCAAAGAGACCTGCGAACTGTCCACAGCCTCCCAAAAGAGACCTGCACAAGTAAACAATATCAGTGAAATTGGCTGCGGAACACGATTCAAATGGTAAATCGTCAATATAAATGCGTGTGTGTATGTGTGAGTGAGTGCGTGTATCCACATTTATGCTGTAGAACATACCTTGACTGGTAAATCGTCAATAGAAAGTTGAAAACTTCCAAAGAAATCGAGGTTCAGCTTGTCTCACAGTCGGAAAGTCGAAAAGTGACCCAAGTACCCGAAGCATCAAATCCTGTGCTAACCTCGTCTACGAAAACACGTGAATTATTGCTGGCCTGCGAAGACAAAGTCAATTTGCGACGAATTACATCAAGGTTTAAATCTGGCATCGTGTCCATTGGTAGTTTCGGATTTCCGACAGAAACATGATTAAGAGTCGTAGCGGCATCCTTAACGTCAACATGTGCAGCTTGAACGGTTGCGTTGTTCGACGAAGTGTTGGCGATAGTCGATGGCATAAGCCTCTGCCGTTTTCGTTGGTGTAAGCACGTGCCAAGTGCATATTGGATGTTTTTCGATGCGATGTCTTGCGTTACGACGACGGATTCCAGGCGATTTTCATGAAGAAATTCAACGTGCATCGTGTTTTTGATGATAAGCGGACCATGGATGCGGAACGGATACATCATACATATTGTATATACCAAGCAGCTATCTACTTGAGCTCCGTGTTTCAAGGTGAGAACAAGAACATCGCGATCGTCCGCTCCAACATAATTCCACTTTTCGAAGTTTTGATCAAACTTGTCATGCAAAAGAATCACCTTCAATATGTTTGCAATGTGTCCTGGAACAGTTTTGATGTCAAGAGCCGCCGGCAACACAGACTTCGTTTGCGATAAAATCGCTGCCGAGGACTGTAAACTTGAACACGACGCATCCGAAGCAGAATTGGACCCTGAAGAGCTCAACTTGCCAGTGACCATGATCTGGCAGAGAGTGTCACAATGATTGAATTCCAGACGATAGCACAGGACCTCTATTGATTTGTTCGAGCAAAGGTACAATCACGTATGCATATATATGCTTGATTGTAGAGAAAGTCGTAAACACATGAGAGAAAAATGCACATTTTGTACAAGGTCGTGTCGGATGGTCGAAATTACCATGAATAACTCTTTTCTCATGGAGTCGCTTTCAGAGGAGGATCGTTCCACCATGGACGTGGATCCGTGCTACCACAACGATATGATCTACACAATTTCCACAATTCAACACCTCGGCTTACGCTTCACTGTGGACACCATGAATAGGCATAATGCAAAAATATTGGTAGATGCTGCAAGTATTTTGCAAAGTGCTGTTTTGTCGCAGGTGCACTCCTACGAAACACTCTGCAAACGTGTGCACGCAGTGCCACCTGTTGTCGACATTCATAACATGCTGTGTACATGGCGACCAGCGTATTGTGTCGACATATTCTTGTTTTTTGGACCGCAAAATATGATTGTTGTTGGTCTGCCCATGCTGGCGGAGAAGGCAACGAAGGAGTCGTCACTCCTGTCTGGGTTGGCATGGACACGTCACAGCGAACATCCTGGAAATAGGGGGGAATCGGGTGGCCGCATAATTGCGGACAATGACATTTCAAAGGGCAACAGTGCACTGTGTGGTGCTTTAGCACATCAGACAACGTTTACGACGGAGGAATGGGCGGAATTCGACATCCAACAAATTCACATCGGCGATTACGCTGTTGCTGGTTCCAACTGGTACACACCAGACCCAGAGCATTCAAAGGCACAGGACATTGAGATCAAACTTTTTTCGCCGGAAGTCAGCACAGCCGTCGTGGACTTTCCCGAGTGCGTTTGTTTCGCCCATCTGACGTGCGATAAGGATAGCGAAGATAATCATACTATGGTGGCACTTGTGTACTATGTATTACTCAAGGATAAAGACGTCTTAGACACTCGCCAGCGCTATGAGTTTCTACGATCGATTTCGGATCCGCTTTCACGAATCGTGATTGGGGATGCGTGCGTACGAGTTCAATGGGCTGGTGATCCATGTATGTATGATCAGTTGCAATCGCTGGCGTTACCGCATGTGCACCACAACATAGTCTTGTACGGTAACAAGCGACAATATGCACGATATGCGTTTGAGAAACCCCCAACCGCTTGATTTACGAAGAAAGTGTGCGTTCGCTGACAGAGCACTTTGGTGCAGTCGTGTATGCAAAATGTCGAAAAAAGCACAACTCTGCCGACACATGGATGCTCCAAAGTTGCTTTATTCAAAACGTATTTCAGGGTGTGTAATAAACAACATAGCGTCACGTGCAGATGAGCAGATAGTCGTCTAAAATATCAATGTTTGTCTGGACGTCATTACACTCCTTGAGGGCGATTTCGACAAAGGTTTCATATGTATTCAGTTCCCAAGTACTGGGATCTTCCGTGATGAAAACATAGAAAAAATGCGTCGTACGTTGCATAGCTCCACAGTCGTGGCCAAAGTAGTGTCTTATAAAGTCGGCAAAGACAATCCTAGTATGACGACGCGAGACCTGTTCTTGGATGCGCTCAACTTGCACCTTAAGACGGCGCTGATAGCACGGCTTCTCGCTGGCGTACACCGCAAATGATGCGATGCGATAGAGTTCCTGCAACAGGACTTGTTCTAAATGTCCACTGTTCAGAATCAGACACATTGCGCTCAAAGTCTCTGTCTTCATGCGCACAAAGTAATTGAACTCATTTGCAATGATCCAGTCGAGAAGAAAGATGCTTTGCGCCACCGTCGATTCCAGCACAAGATTGTCACTCATTCGCAATCCATCCACTTCCGTTTTACTGTAGTGTAAAATGTGTTGCATGCTCTGGATACAGACCATGCGGTGCATTAAAACACTCTCTGGCAAAACCTGCTTCTGGAGGTCAGCAGCTTTGCTGAGAGCAAACATGGTGCGCAACTGATCGTTCTTGCTAATGTGAGGTGTACTCTCACAAAGGTTGGAAGTCGCAAACGACTGAGTTTTGGCCTTGACGCGACGAGAGCTGTCGATGGGGGCGTCTTTGGCGATTTCGTGATCAGGGTCGGAACTGCAATAGCCATTGCCATTGTACAAATTCGCATCAGTTTTTGTGCTGGAATCAGAAAATTCGCATGACGACGCATTCACGCTGGAATTCGTTTCATCCTGGAGAGATTGTAGCGTTAGGAGGTTAATCTTTGTCGATTTTTCAGCCACCTCTTCGTCGGAAGACACTAGTCCTCCACTTCTGCACATCACCATGCGTGTTGTGGTATCGAGATTCGCCAGTGATACTTTTCGAAAATGCGACTCCTATTTGACAACAGGGGGAGCAAATGTGCTATTTTCGGCAAATTTACACAGAGAAAACGAACTATTTGTGCGTATGGATTGTAGAGCTTTGATTTATTTTCAACCATATTTGTATAAAACTTACGGCGAGAGCACGTAACGGAAAATTTTGGTTGGACTTTGAATGTGCGCAGCGGCGACATTCAAACTTTACAAGTCCAGCATCTGAGGTCGGCGATAGAAATCGTCTTGCGCTTTGCATGTGTGGCGTGCTTGTTGGCGTGCTTGAATTTTTCAATGACAAAGCCTTCAGCTGCCTCCTGCAAGGCTTCCATTGCCTTTTTTTGGTACAGGATCGCTACTCCCATCTCTGATGTGATTTGTTTGACAAGCTTGCGGAATGGACCCTTCTGTATGAGTAGATTAGTCGTCGTTTGCAATGTCCTGATGACCCGAAGCGCTACGGTGCCGCTTTTGAAACGATACTTTCTCTTCTTGACACCCGTCTCCAAAATGGGGTTCTCAGGATCTGTTGCGGGAGTGGTATGCGAAATCGGTAACATGGTGGTGTGTGTATTGGATTGTGAATCGCAGAAAGAGACGCAGGTGTGCGTGTGAGAATTTGCGCTGTGGCATCATTCGAATGTAGGCTGATTTTTCTTTTTAACATCTCTACTTTGCACGTACAACGGTGTCACGGTGTCATTTGCCCCATCTGTGCCATAACGCTTCACATTTCGTCTTTGAACGTAGCATTTACAAAACTTCGTGTATTTTTTGTCGCTCACACACTTTTTCCTATATAGATAGCGTGCTATGGTTTCTTGTGTCAAGCTGCAATGACGGCCGTGCCCGTCCGAAATGACGACGCTTTTTTTGCCGAATATGTTACGATTTCTTGTGCCACCGTTCAACACGACGAAGACGACGAGGCACACTCCGGCATGACCAAAACGGCCAGAGATTTTCTCAAGAAAACATTTGGCACGATTTCTCGTTTTTATTCCGGAATTACGAGATGAGACACGACCGACGTCAATGGGTTTTCGCGCATCACTACGTTGCGCAAAGCATTGGCAACTCTTGATCGTGGTGGCTGGGAGCGCTCATACCATCAACGGATTTTCCACGTGCGTTGTTTTTTCTCGCAATCCAAGCCCACCCACCCGCCCCTCGTTGACTGAATATGCAAAGTGCATAAAGACGATTGACACATTGCACACGCTCAGGAGTCGTTTTTGAATTCGGTCGTGCGAGTGCTCTTCAAAACAGCTCCGCCTGGATTTTTTGAGCGTTCCTATCCTCGCCTACTTGAGATGAACACATGGAAAAGTGACACGGTTTCCTACCAAATTGCATTTTTTGGGGGGGTCAACGAGACATCAAAAGATGGGCATGTGTATGATCTAGGGTTGTGCAAATTTGTGGAGTACTTCCATGTCTTTCCCACGAGTTAATCGCGACGCCGCAAGGGGCCTGCCGTGCCCGAAAGAGACCTGCAAAATATGGGAGTTTTTGCGTGGACTGCTGGGTCTGCGTGGGAGGATCATGACAACAGCATTGGCAAGGGTTTTGTGCACGCAGGGGAGCAAACTCCTCTTGCTCCTTATATTCGCGCCTTACAGTACCGTGAACAGTGCCTGTCGGGGATGCGAGGCAGGCGGGTACCAGCAGTGATTTAGATACATATGATTACAAGGTGCTGCCAACACCTCCCAGCGAAGTACCTATTCTCAGGCGTGACAATGTTGCAAAACAGGCAGGCAGAGGCGGCAGGGCTCGTAAGTCGTGTGGAAGATGTTTCCAGAAGAGAACGCTGCGCAATGAGAGTAATCCCTGCTCTTGCTGCAGTGTGGCATCTGTTGAATGCATTAGACCAAACAAAAAAAATCGCATGCGATTTGAATCTTCCCCAAAGCTGTCCCTTACATGTGAAAGGTATCAAAAATGCCCTCGGACAATGGGCGACCTCCAAAAATTCTATTTTTGATCACGGACAAGAATGTGTTGGATGCATTCCTGCTCACACGGTCTTATCCCTTCAAATTTGACACTATGTCACATGGCGGGCAGAGTCAATTCGAACTTGAACGCTGTTGCACTTACAGAATTGGTCAGATGTGAAATAGGAGGACGCTTACCTTGTCCACGTGGTATGCGATCTGTTGCAAATAACGTCACTGACTACCAAGGCAAATGACTATGTTTTTGAAAGTGAGAGAAAATATTTTCAGAACATTCACAGTAATTGTGATGAATTCATGGAGAAGAATCCGGGCAGTCATGCTTCAGCAGTGAATGATCCGAGGAATTGTTTTACCTCATTCAGGATTGTTTTTCGTGACAAAGTGCGTCGAGCTCACCGATCAAGTATGTTTTGATGTACTGTTTATTTTCAGTTTGTCTTTTTTTCACGCGGCAACCGTCGGTACTTGTGGTTAAATTTTGTTGACAAAATTGGGTGTTTACCCACATCGAGGTATATTTTGACAAACATACGTGAGCGCACAAACAAACGTGTTTTCACTATTGATACAGCACATGTGCAACCGGACTCTGGTTATGAAGGAGTACTGATGAAGGTTTGCGGAATCGATGGAATCAACGAGGTAAGATGTATGCATTTGATAATTGTAAATTGGCCAGGTGCACCATATTTCAATCTCATATCAAATTCTGATGTATGTTGTCATGTGATGCCCAACCCCTATATTGAACACTCGAACAGATCTTTCCCATAGCTTATCGATTGGTGAAGTCGGAATCTGCAGAGGCCTATTCATCGTTTTTAAATCAAGTACTCGCTATCCAACTTGACGATGGCAATGTAGTGGGTCCAACGATGTTTGATATCGTCAACAACAAACAGACTGTGTTATATTCCAATAGGGCCAAGGGTCTATTAAAATCAGTTCTTGAAAAAGTTCCTCTGGTCAAGCATCATCCCTGGTGTGAACTATCAAATTACAGTACTGTCAATGGGTGTTGTATTTACTCGTTGATCAGTGTATTCAGACTTTTGACGTCCGCACTAGCAACTACTCAGAGAGTGAAAATTCCAGAATTCTCACAAACGGAATTCGGAGTGCTACTCCCTTCAAAATGTTACTGATGTTGATTCGAGATGTGGTCCAGAAAACGAATAATTCTGTACTGAAGGCCCAGCATGGGTTCAAGCGTGACCAAAAATTCACAGAGGCAGCTTTCAAGAAAATTCAGCATCACACACGTCAGGACGCCGGCAAATTCTCAGTGCGGTATTCTCCGGTAAGCAAGTTTTTCATGTCTCCCGATTGGTTTTTTTTTGTACATGGCGTAGTCTCTGTAATTGTAGAAATCACAACTTGCCTCTGTTCTCTCAATGTAAACATGGCGTCTAGGTGCAGGGTGAAGAGGAAGCCACTGTTTCGCCAAATCATTCTGAAATTTCGATACACTCTTGGACTGTTAATTTGCAAAACCTCACGTGCAGTTGCTTGTACCCTCAGTCAGCGGGAATGCCATGTTCACATGTATTGGCAGTGATGAGGACTCCCAACGCTGTTGTACCCGGCAACAACATCGCGGCATCTTTTTCTATTAATCTCAATAGTTCTGTTTTTGTACGATGGATACACGAATCATGGTTGCATGTCAATTATTAGTACTCACTCGACAAGATGCGCATAGTAATGTTGTCAGTTGAACACTTGGTGTTGGATGATGTTACTTTGCTCAACAAACGAAAAGCTGAGGACCCTACCAAAGGGCTGCAACAAAGCAAAAGGTTTCGGTCCTTCGGCGAAAGGTCTGGATCTGGTGGGGGTGGAGGAGCGTTGGCTGGCGCACGACAGCAGTCGACACACGCTGTCAGAGAAAGTGGACCGACTGTCACGCCGCGAGGTTGTTCCCTTTGTGGAGCGTATACACATACGTCTGCGACTTATCATCGCGTCACATCGAATGCCAATCGTTCAGTATTTCAGAATGAAACTGAGATGCAGGAGGTGATGAATTTCCCCTCTTTGCAAGATTTGCGCAATTAATAAACCAAAACATGCAACATGAATTGTGCACTCTTTCATTCAGGATGTATGTGTGTGTGTGTGTGTGTACTTGGGAAGGTTTGAAGAGAAGTGTTTGTGAAAATATTGATGTATCACGGCAATCCGTGACTGAAAAATTCGACATTGAACAAGACGAGGCGTCCTAAGTCTATCAGTCTACGACTCATATTACACATCTCACATAACACCTCAACCCCCCTCCTATGTCTGGGAACCTCCAGTCCAAGGCCTTCCAGACTTTTTCCCAAGATACTCTCCAGATCCACTGTGGACCTGACTGACACCACATTTTTGACGTGAGCCAATCCGAGTCCTGTGAGTAGAACTAGTTCGCCTTCTTGTAGTCGCCCACAATCGCTCATTATTGGACCGGTGTGTCTTAGAATAGTAAGGCGGCAGAGTGTGTCGGTGTCCTTGTTATAATAAACGGTCTTACTTCAACTGGTGTGTGACGGAGGAATGCTCGCGTGACTGCAGTTTACGTTGG
>Ga0335398_10008493_pt1 | contig 12153 bp, 14 predicted proteins | sample BON03_FD_205742 | JGI IMG/M metagenome (GOLD analysis project Ga0335398, IMG submission 205742) | Freshwater microbial communities from Lake Bonney liftoff mats and glacier meltwater in Antarctica - BON-03 (spades assembly) (version 2) | ecosystem: Environmental > Aquatic > Freshwater > Ice >...
ACTATCCACACCAACGGATGGTCAATCAAACAACAACCAGACACACCCGGCAGATACACAATCACCACACCAACCGGCACCCAACTCAACACCCAACACAACACCCGAAAACCAAACCCCTAACACCGCTTGCCAGCACAGCCGACCCACTTCGATAACCAGTGGGTGCTCCTGGGTCGGGCAGAATAGGTCGATGGACTTACGGATTTTTATTGAGCCGCAGCAGGGAGCAAGTTACGACCAACAGCTTGCGGTAGCTCAGCGCGCCGAGATGCTTGGCTTTGACGCGTTCTTCCGATCTGATCACCTACTCAAGATGGGTGACGTGTCTGGCCTGCCGGGACCAAGCGATTCTTGGGTGACGCTCGGTGCAATTGCCCGTGAGACCAGCAGTATCACACTGGGCACTATGGTCACCTCGGTCACGTTTCGTCAGCCTGGCCTGCTAGCCATCACGGTCGCGCAGGTAGATCAAATGTCGTCGGGGCGAGTTGAACTCGGGATCGGCGCAGGCTGGTTTGATCAGGAACATCTTGCCTATGGCGTTGAGTTTCCCCCTCTGAAAGAACGCTTCGACCGCCTTGAGGAGACTCTAGAGATTCTTCAGGGCCTGTGGCACACCCCGGTTGGGGAAAACTTTGCGCATCACGGTGAGCACTGGACCATCGAAGGTTCTCCTGCACTGCCCAAACCGGCGCACCCTTCGGGCCCGCCTATTATTATCGGAGGGGCTGGTCCTAGGCGCACCCCGCAGCTTGCAGCGCGGTTCGCAGCCGAGTTCAACACCCCGTTCTTTGGCCTTGAAGACGCAGTATCGGCCAATGCGCGAGTAGACGAGGCATGCAAGGTGCTTGGACGTGACCCAGCCACCCTGCGTCGCTCGAATTGTCAGGTTCTGTGCTGCGGCGCCACCGAGGCAGAGGTTGCAAATCGGGCAGCAGTGATTGGTCGTGAACCCGAGGAGTTGCGAGCCAACGGCATGGCCGGCACACCCAAGGAGCTTATTGCCAAGTTGCGCTCATTCTCTGAGATCGGAGTGACTCGCATGTATCTGCAAACCCTTGATCTCGATGATCTTGATCATCTTGAGTTGCTCGCAGATACCGTTCTACAAGCGGCTGTTGACTTGCCCTAGTGCTGTTACTGACTGGCCGTTCTGCCGTTACCGCTGCTGTGCCCGGCCCTTCACTTGCAGCTGCGCCGATGCTTCAGTTGCACAGTACGGTAGTTAGATCATGAGCAACCCCTCTGCCACTTCTACAGATTCACACCAAGACAAGCTTCCTATTCGTATGTTGAATGATCGAATACTGGTCAAATTGGATGCTGCCGAGGCCGAACGGCGTTCAAGCGGTGGCATCGTGATTCCAGCCACGGCACAGCTCGGAAAGCGCTTGGCTTGGGCCGAGGTTCACGCAGCAGGTCCAAATGTGCGTTCGGTTCAAGAAGGCGACCATGTGCTGTTCAATCCAGAAGATATTTATGAGGTCGAGGTGCGTGCCGAAACCTATGTGATTCTGCGCGAACGTGACATCCACGCTGTTGCCTCTGAGCGTCTTGAAGAGAGCCAGACAGGCCAAACAGGCCTGTATCTGTAGCCGAACCTCGCTTATTTGCCTCAGAACAGGCTGCTGACTCGTGGTCTTTACACCTCTGAGTTAACGAGTTTTTCATTTGGTTGTGGGCTGGGGCTGCGCAACTTCTACGATGTCATGCATGTCCGAGTCAGCAGACCTGCAATCCCAATCTCCCGTTAGTACACCTATTGCTGTTCGCTCCGAAGACCTTGAACGCATCCGCTACAACTCCGACGGTCTCGTTGCCGCAATCGTGACTGACGTCAAGACCAAGGATGTTCTGATGATGGCTTGGATGAATGAAGAGTCGCTTCAGATGAGCCTTGCCCAGGGACGCACCGTGTTCTGGTCTCGTTCACGACAAGAACTCTGGCGCAAAGGCGATACTTCCGGTGACAGGCAGTTCATTCGCTCAGCCTCATATGACTGCGACGGCGACACCTTGTTGTTTGTGGTCGAACAGGAAGGCAACGGTGCCTGCCATACGGGCAATTACTCCTGCTTCTTTAGAGCATTTGGAACTTGAGTACATGCTGACCCCGCAGAGAGCCTGCATCACATGAACCAGAAGAGCTATCAAACCGCTGCAGCGAGTTCGGCTCAGATCGTTCCCAACCTTGAGCTGTTTAAAACCTTGGCGCGAACCCACCGAGTTGTGCCCGTATTTAGAACTTTATTGGCAGACCTAACTACACCCGTAGCAGCATTTTTGCGACTTTGCGGTGACGATGCGAACGGCCGCCCGGGCTTTTTGTTGGAGTCCGTTGACCACGGTGGCAGATGGAGCCGCTGGTCATTCGTGGGTCGAGAGCCTAGAGCCAGAATTGTGTCCCGCCAAGGAAAGCTGACGTTCTCTGGGGAGCTGCCAGAGGGAGTCCGCACCGACTTGGGGGTACTCGCTAGCCTTGACATGCTCCTCCAGCATTACAAGGCGCCTGTGGCTGCAGAGTTTGGTGACCTCGGCGATTCGCTGCCACCGCTTCACTCTGGGGTGGTTGGCTACTTGGGCTACGACGTGGTGCGAGAAGTCGAACATCTTCCGCACGCACCAGATGCTGATCGTGACTGGCCAGATGCAATTCTGTCGGTGATCGGAGAACTGGCTGCGTACGACCACTGGAGCCAGCAGGTCACCTTGATTTCTAATGCGTTTGTGGAGGACTCAAGCACAGAAGCGCAGCTTGAAGAGGCTTACCGTCTTGCGGTTTCTCGCCTCGATCAGATGGCCGCTGATGGCGCAATTGCACTTGAAGAACCGCTTGTTCAAGCACCCGTTGCAGCCGCGGCCCCGCCCGTAGTTTCTACTTTGGCTCCCGGCATGTACGAGGCGGCAGTCGCAGTGGCCAAAGAGCACATTCTGTCAGGAGACATTTTCCAAGTCGTGCTCTCGCAGCGTTTCGACGTACTTACTGATGCCGATCCGCTGGACTTGTACCGGGTGCTGCGCAGAATCAACCCAAGCCCCTATATGTATTACGTCCGTGAAGAAGAACTCACTCTTGTTGGGTGTTCTCCTGAACCAATGGTTCAGTTGCTCGACGGCAAAGTCATCTCTCGGCCTATTGCGGGCACCAGGTTTCGCGGCAAGAACGATGTGCATGATCGTCAACTCGCTGCAGAACTCATTGAGCATCCCAAGGAACGAGCCGAGCACATCATGTTGGTTGACTTAGCGCGTAACGATGTTGGCCGGGTGGTTGAGTTTGGTACTTGTCAGGTTGATGAGTTGATGACTCTCGAACGCTTCAGTCACGTGATGCACCTCACCTCTCAGGTCTCGGGCACGTTGTCTGCAGGCAGCACACCAATTGATGTTTTGCGGGCAACGCTTCCCGCAGGGACGGTCTCTGGGGCGCCCAAAGTGCGGGCAATGGAGATTATCGATGAGCTTGAGCCCACACGTAGAGGCCCTTATGCGGGAGTGGTCGGCTACCTTGATTTTTCGGGCAGCATCGACACTGCCCTTGCAATTCGCACCATGGTGATCGACCCCCCGGGCCCCGACGGTATGCGACGTGCATCTGTTCAAGCCGGCGCCGGTGTGGTGGCTGACTCAATCGCTGCCGAAGAGGAACTCGAAACTCGAAATAAGGCGCAGGCCTTACTCAGCGCAATTGGGCCCGCAGAGCAGATGACGCGCCACCGTCGCTCCGCAGCAAAGACCCGCCTCGGCCAGACCGACTCCGCTGGACTGGACTCGGCTGAACCAGACTCCGCTGGACCCGACACAGTGAGCGAGACTTGACCCATGACTGATGTAACGGCCGACTACCTAGCACTCAAAAGATCTGTGGCTGCAGTGCGGCTACCCAGAGATGTGATCCGTGCTTTTGGCGAAGATACAGTGACGTTTCTGCAGGGACAGATTTCACAGGATGTTTCTAAGCTTCAACGAGGTGAGTGCCGCTGGGCGCTGATTCTGGAACCGCAGGGCAAGATTGACGCCTGGGTGAGGGTGTGGGGCCGAGGCCAAACAGACGAGCTCCTGCTTGATTGTGATGGTGGTTGGGGCCAACTAGTACTGGACCGATTGGTCCGCTTTCGTATGCGCGTCAAGGTGGAGTTTGAACTGCTGGACTGGCAGTGCGTGGGCCTACGCGGGCCTGACTGCCCCGTAGCGGATTCGCCTGAACTTGTGGCAGAACTTAAGGGCCCCGTGAGCTGGTCTGGTGTAGACGGAGTAGACCTGATCGGTCCGCAAGTGAGCATTCCGAATGGGATGCATATTGCTGGCCTGGCCGCGTTCAACTCGGTGCGGATTGAAGCTGGCTGGCCCGTCATGGGTGCCGAGTTGGGTGGGTCGCTTGATCCAAAGGTGATTCCGGCAGAGGCTGGGCAATGGCTCATTGATGCCTCCGTGAGTTTCACCAAGGGGTGCTATACAGGCCAAGAACTTGTAGCCCGAGTCGATTCAAGAGGAAACAACACGCCCCGCAACCTGAGAGGCCTAGTCATCGGGGCGAATGTTCTGCCGCCAGTGGGCGCCGAGATCGTTGTTGATGATCAACTGCGCGGCACAGTCAGCAGTGTCGGCGAGTCGCTGGATCTGCGTGCGCCCGTTGCACTTGGCTATGTGCATCGCTCAGTCGCGGTGCCAGCTCCGGCCATAATTCGTTGGAAAGCAGTTGGTGATTTTGCAGGCGGAGAAGTCCCCGCGCAGATTCAAGCCCTGCCGTTGCTTTCCTAGTCTGCGCCGCAGATTTACTGGCTGGTGCTTGAGCTAGCTGGCCTTCACTAGCTGGGCCCGAGACAGGGCGCTTTCTCAGAGCAGTTCAAGGTCTCTAGAATTAGAGAATGAGTCATTACGAGGTGTTAGGAGTTGATGCAACTGCCTCTGCGGCTCAGCTTCGCTCTGCCTACCTTCGTCTGGCCCGTCAGCATCACCCCGACTTTCAACACGGTAGTGATAAATATTCCTTACCGACCTCGGCTGCCGATTCAGAGCTTCGTATGCGACAGGTGAATGCTGCATGGCAGGTGCTTGGTAGCCCCGGCCGAAGAACTGCCTACGATGAGCAACTTCGCGATGCTGCCGCTAGAGAGCTTCGGGGATCGCATTCCTCGAGCGGCGCTGTTCATGCCGTAGGTGCAAGTGGGCCCCGGATCGAGCAACCATCGACTGAGTTCACGCCCTATTGGGAACACGATGAAGACGATGATGACTCATGGAGGTATGAGCCCGACGAAGTTAACCCAGAGACTGTTCCGCATCAGTCGCTGTTAGCTGCACCTGCTCTGACATTTGTGCTGGGAGTGGCGTTGTTAGCTGCGAGTGCACCCACAGGAAATCGAGGGCTGTTTGCCGCTGGCCTTATGTGCATGTTGTTGTCTCTGTTCTTCTTTGGCGCAGCACCAGTAGTTGCAATGTTTAAGAGTCAGATAGCTGAGGAGCGTTCGCGCTCGCGCTCGGTGAACTCAAAGAACCCTTTGGACTCAATCAAATCTGGCAACTCAAAGAACTCTCGCAGCTCAATCAAATTTGGCAGAGCATCCGGAACTAAGAGCGAGGACTAACCTGAGCAACCCATGGCGACCTATCTTGATGCAATTTTGCAGGCTCACCGCACGGCGGCCCAGGCAGACAACCGCAACCTTGAGCAACTGATTGACCAAGCTCGGCTGTTGCCAAAAACCAGGGGCTTTGCAGCTGCACTAAACGCTTCCACCAAACTCGCAGTGATTGCAGAGGTCAAACGTCGTTCACCCTCGAAGGGTGTGTTGTCAGCAGATCTCGACCCGATACTGCTTTGTCAGAGCTATGCCTCTGGTGGGGCGAGTTGCCTGTCGGTACTCACTGATGAGGATTATTTCGGAGGGTCTGCTGAAGACCTAGCTGCTGCACGAGGTGCCGTGAGTCTGCCGGTACTACGCAAAGACTTCACCGTTTCTGCACATGATGTATGCGACGCCCGCCTGATGGGCGCTGACTGTGTGCTCTTGATTGCAGCAGCCCTTGACGATGTAGAGCTTCAAGACTTCTCTGAACTTGCAACCGAATTAGGCATGGATTCGCTTGTCGAGATCCATGATGAGGCCGAACTTGAACGCGCAGTTTCTTGCACCTCTGCCAAGCTGCTTGGCGTGAACCAGCGTGACCTTGAAACCTTTATGGTCGATCAAGCGCGTGCGTTGCGCTTGGCTGCCATCATGCCAGCGAACAGCATCCGGGTAGCCGAATCTGGGGTGCGAGGCCAAGAAGATGCACTAGCCCTTGCTACGGCTGGTTATCACGCCGTACTGGTGGGCGAGCACTTAGTTCGATCGGCAGACCCTTCGGCGGCAATTTCTAAATTGCGGGTTGCACTGCCGGTGCGTGGCTAGGGTTCTTAGGTGTTCGTAAAAATCTGTGGTCTTACCAACGAAGAGGATTCGCTCATGGCAGTGGCCCTCGGTGCTGATGCTGTGGGCTTTGTTTTTGCTCCTTCTCCGCGGCAAGTGACGGTGAATCTGGTGCGAGATATCGTTCGCCGCTTACCTCAAGAAATTGTCAGTGTGGGAGTGTTTCGCGATCAATCTCCTCAGCTTGTGATCGATACGGTGCAAAGCGCCGGACTTCGAGCTGCACAACTTCACGGGCATGAGACCGCTGCGGACGCCGCACTCATTCGCCCCTATTGCCAAGCGCTGATTGTTGCCTTCCCAGCAGGCGACCCTGGCTTGGCCCATGTTGACGATTACGGTGCAGATGCAGTCCTGTTGGACTCGCACGCTCCGGGTTCGGGCGAGGTCTTTGACTGGTCATTGACCGAGGGTGCTCCGCTGAACAGGCGTTTGATCTTGGCGGGCGGACTGACCCCAGACAATGTGGCTTCTGGGATTGAAGAGGTTCGCCCATGGGGAGTAGACGTGTCATCGGGGGTAGAGGTTGCGGGTCAGCCAGGGCGAAAAGATGCCCGATTAGTTCAGGCGTTTATTCGCGCAGCTCGTTCGGCTGCACCGCTTGCACCGCCGCACGCTTCACCGGAAGATCCATACGATCATGGGCCATTCAACTGGGCCGAGTCAGGTATGTGAACGCAGGTCTTCCACTGTGGTTCCGCCGCGATTCGAGGTTTGATTGCCCCGGTTCGGCGCACAGCCATCTGCAAGGTACTTTGAGTGAGGTGAACAACGATGTTGAAGGTGCAACTCAGATCCCAGAGAGCAGCACGGGCAGCATGACCGGGCCGAGCTTCACGACTGACATGACGGGCGAGCCAACAGGTGTTGGACGGTTTGGACAATTCGGTGGAATGTTCGTTCCAGAGACTCTGGTGCCAGCACTACATGAGCTTGAAGATGCATTTCGTGATGCGTGGGCAGATCCCGTGTTTAGAAATGAGCTTGATGCCTTACTCACCGATTACGCCGGCCGGCCAAGTCCGCTCACAAGGTGTGATCGACTGAGCGAGCAGCTCGGCTTTCAGCTGTATCTCAAGCGTGAGGATCTGAACCACACGGGCTCGCACAAGATCAATAACGTGTTGGGCCAAGCACTGTTGGCAAAGCGTATGGGAAAGTCTCGACTCGTTGCAGAGACGGGGGCGGGTCAACACGGTGTTGCTACTGCCACTGCTGCAGCGCTGATGGACATGGAGTGCGTTGTCTACATGGGCGAGGTCGACATTGCTCGACAGGAACTCAACGTGTTTCGTATGCGACTGCTTGGAGCGCAGGTAACTCCAGCGGTATCGGGAAGTCGGACGCTCAAAGATGCAGTGAATGAGGCAATGCGCGATTGGGTTGCCACTGTGGAGCACACGTATTACTGCTTGGGCTCGGTTTTGGGACCGCATCCGTACCCGTGGATGGTGCGCGAGTTTCATCGAGTAATCGGAACTGAAGCTGCAGTGCAATGCCGTGTAGCGCTGGGCAAAGATCACCCAACCGGCCGCCCAGATGTTGTAGTTGCATGTATTGGTGGTGGCTCGAATGCTGCTGGAATTTTCTCTGGATTTGCTGTGTTTCCAGAAGTTGAGCTTGTTGGAGTTGAGCCTGCGGGCGGTGCAGCAATAGGTCATGGAATTCCCGGCATTGTGCACGGAATGAAGTCATTCCTGATGCAGGACGAGTTCGGTCAGGTGAGTGAGGCTCATTCAATATCGGCAGGATTGGACTACCCAGGAGTGGGTCCCGAGCATGCTCACTTAGCCGAGTCTGGACGTGCTCGCTACGAGCAAGTCACCGATGCCGAAGTGATTGAAGCCTTTCAGTTGTTATCTCGCACCGAGGGTATTATTCCGGCGCTAGAACCGGCACACGCTCTTGCTTGGGTAGTCCGAGAGAAAGAGTCGCTAGCGGGTAAGAACGTGCTCATCAACATGTCTGGTCGAGGAGATAAAGACGTGGCGCAGATGATGGAAGTGCTCGGCGACCAACTGTGACAGCTGTCGAACCAGTCTCTTTGCAGGCAGCTCTTGAAGCTCGGCATGCAAGTGGAGGCAAGTGTCTTGTTCCGTACCTCACTGGTGGGTTGCCCGGCTGGGACCTGATGTTGAGTGCTGTTGCCTCGGCCGGTGCTGATGCAATTGAGGTGGGAATCCCGTTTTCTGACCCAGTGATGGATGGACCCATCATCCAAGAGTCCTCCGAGCTAGCGCTTGCCGCAGGCGCGACTCCGCAGGGAATTCTTGATGTCCTCGCAAGGCGCGAGTTTGGTGTGCCGCTTGCTGTGATGACCTATGTGAATTTGGTATACCGGTTTGGATCTGAGCGCTTTGCCAATGAAATGGTGCGAGCTGGCGTGTCGGGTGCCATTCTGCCAGACCTTCCGCTTGAAGAATCAGAGGATTGGTGCGCTGCTGCCGATGTGGCTGGCGTGCAGACGGTCATGCTGGCAGCACCAACAACACCAGACGAACGCTTGGTGCGCATCGTTGAGCGCTCAAGAGGATTTGTTTATGCCGTGGGCCTACTCGGCATCACCGGCGAGCGCGAGTCGCTAGCTGCTTCGGCCAAAGTGATAGCAAAGCGACTTAAAGATGTCACTGACCTTCCGGTGCTAGTGGGTGTTGGTATCTCTACTCCCGAACAGGCAGTGGAGGTATGTGAAGTTGCTGACGGGGTAATAGTTGGTTCGGCGATTGTGCGGCGAGTGCTTGAAACAGGCTCACCTGAATCTGTTGGCGAACTTGTAGGATCCTTCCGAGATGCGCTCAATCGAGGCTAAAAAATGGCTTTCAATAGATAAAGATTTTACTGCTAAAAAAGAAAAACCCCTAAAAACCGCAGGTTTCTGTTCCCAAGGCCTTAAATTTGTGATAGTTACAAGGATGCAATTTGCAGTTGAGTTCTGTTGCCACCCCAGGGGACACGGAGTGAGACGTTTCCAGCAGATCGACCAGGAGGAAATATGAACAAGACCGAATTAGTAGAAACCATTGCACAGCGTAATGACATGTCCAAGAAGGATGTTCAGGCAGTGCTTGACACTTTTGAGGAGATCGCTGGCGACGTTGTCGCCAAGGGTGACGTTGCACTCACCATCCCCGGTTTCTTAAAGTTTGAGCAGACCCACCGTGCTGCTCGTGCAGGGCGTAACCCACAGACCGGTGAGACCATTCAGGTTGCTGCTGCTAATGCAGCCAAGGTAACCGCTGGTGCACGCCTAAAGGCACGCGCCAAGTCTGGCAAGTAACTCTTCTTTTAGTAACAGCCATGCAGTTCAGGCTCTTGCTCTAAAGAAACTTGCATTGAAGCAGTTGCAATAAAAAAGTAAGCAGGCTTGTGGCCATCCCTCGGGGTGGCCACACTGCATTTTGCGGGCTGGTTCCGTGGTAGTTCGTTGTTGGCTAGTTCGTTGTTGGATAGCAGCTACTGGGCCTACTCTGGACTGATGCCAGCCCAGCCAAAGCCAGTCAAGCCACAACCGATGCCAGCCCAGCCAAAGCCGGCCCTGCTAAAGCAACTGAAGGTCCCATCAAAAGCTCCTGCCTTCAGTTTGCTTAATCAGGAGGGTGACAAGACCAAGTTGTCTGAGTTTCTTGGACGAAAGGTTCTGATTTTCTTCTACCCCAAAGCCAGCACTCCCGGTTGCACAACCCAGGCATGCGGCCTAAGAGATATTTCCCCTGAGATTGGCAGTACAGCAGTGATCGGCATTAGCCCCGATCAGCCCGACAAGCTGCAACGTTTTGATTCCCAACAGAGCCTTGGGTTCACCTTGTTGTCAGACCCAGAACACGTCATTGCCGAAAAGTATGGGGTCTGGGCAGAGAAGAAACTGTACGGCAAGGTGTACATGGGCATCATTCGGTCCGCATTCCTCATTGGAGAGACCGGAAAGCTCGAGCAGGTCTGGTACAAGATCAGCCCAAAGGACACCCCCAAGAAGCTGCTCGAAGCGTTAGCTGATACTGCCTAGCTGATACTGCCTAGCTGATACTGCCTAGCTGATACTGACTAATTAGTCGCGGCGCTCGTCGGCTGCGCGCAGGCGCTCTTCAAACTCGGTGTCGGTCTTTGACATCGCCCATCGCCGACCAGCGGCCGCAAGCCCGACGGCAAGGCCAAGAAAAATCAACAACCGCAACCAATGATGACTACCGCCAGCGCTGGCTTCTGCTTGAGTTTCGGTGATTCCACTTTTTGCCATGCCACAGATAATAGAGGCTTTGGCTTTGAGGGGTGGCCAAGAAATCGGATAGGGTTCGGATGCAAGCCCGGGTGGCGGAATGGCAGACGCGGCGGATTCAAAATCCGCTGTCCGAAAGGGCGTGTGGGTTCAAGTCCCACCCCGGGCACCAAATCCACTCAGCCTGGCCGGGACGCCCACTCAGCCTGGCCGGGACGCTCACTCAGCGCAGCAGGCGCTGCCGGATCTGCCCGGTGACGTCATCGCTTAGCTCTAAACCTGTTCGGAAGTATTCCTCAATCGATCCAAACTGCCGCTGTACTTCGTTCATGGAAGTCGCAAGGTACGCAGGCTCCACAGTGAACACAGGTTTTAGCAGTGCAGGGTTGCCACCCTTTGCGGCGAAGTCATCAAGGTACGGCTGAAACGATGCGAGAACTGGCGCTGAGCTCAGAAGGTAATCCTCTAGAACTATCTGTTCGGGCACGCCAAGCAAGCTCAGCAGGGCTGCGGCAGCCCAACCAGTGCGGTCTTTGCCTGCAGTGCAATGGAACAGCGCCGGGCCCTCAAGGGTTGCAATCTGGCGGAACATCTGCCCGTATGCCTCGCAAGCTGCATCGGAGCCGATCAGGTTCTTGTAGGTATTTACGTAGTGCTCGCGAATCTTGCCACTCCGTAGTAACTCATCGGCAACAACTGGGTTCTCGAATAAGTCCGCCAGATGTGCCGCAACGCTAGTGACTGCATCGGCTAACACATCAAGGTGAATCACCGTAACCCCTGCAGGCAGGCGGTCTGGAAGGTCTGCGCATTCTGCTGCCGTTCGAAGATCAAACACGGTACTCAAGCCCAGCCTTACAAGACTTTCTTGGGCCGCATCGCTCACAACGTTCAGTTGACCCGAGCGGTAGAGCAACCCGCTCGCCACCATCTGGCCGCGGATGTTGGCGTAGCCGCCAACATCGCGGAGGTTGATAATACCTGCAATGTCGGGCACTGCTGCTCGTGGAGTGGGGTTTGTAACTCCGGTCGGAATCTGACTGGCGGGGGGTGTGGAGTTGGTCATTGTCCTGACACGTTACTCAGCCGCGAGCGCTGCGCATGTCGGCTGAAATTATTGCCGCCGCTGTACCGTCCAACTCCTCGATAAGCACAGGAAGCGCTGTTCTCCAGTTGGGGTGCTCATCAACTGTTCCAGGTAAATTCGGTCGCTGAGTAACGCCAACGGCATCTTCAAGAGTAACGATTGCTAAGTCGCTGCCACTTGCGGCAAGTGAGTGGTATGCCGCCAACACAACCTGTTCGGCGGGCAGTTCTACGTCTTCGGCTACTCCTGCTAGGCGTGCTAGGCGCGAGCGAAGCAAGTGATCTCCGCTTGGGTCAGGCGGTATTGCAGTTGCGGAGCGTTGCTCTGTATCTGCACCCGTCCATAACCCGGCAACTGTGGGTAGGTCATGAGTGGTGAGGGAGCCAAGAGTGTTGGCTGGCCAGCGCTCAGGGTCCTCCTCAGCAAACCAACCAATT